>Ga0172370_10000652_pt1 | contig 54075 bp, 40 predicted proteins | sample LakKiv5m_FD_114538 | JGI IMG/M metagenome (GOLD analysis project Ga0172370, IMG submission 114538) | Freshwater microbial communities from Kabuno Bay, South-Kivu, Congo - kab_022012_11.5m | ecosystem: Environmental > Aquatic > Freshwater > Lake | place: Democratic Republic of the Congo...
CTTTCGCAGTGCAACAATAACTGCGTTATCTGCGCAAGCTCAAAAAACCGTGTACATCTTAGTCCCAAGAAAATACTGGTGTCCCTTGCCGAAGCCAAACGATTAGGGATCCGCACGCTACGCTTTACCGGCGGAGAGCCCTTGCTCTCTCCCCATATAGTGACCTATCTTCGCTGGGCTAAAGAATCCGGATTCTACGTCATCCTCAACACGAATGCCACGCTGGCGACAAAAAAGAACATGCCGAAAATAGCGCGATACGTGGACAATCTTGTTATATCCCTGCAAGGATACGACCCAATAAGCGACCAAGCGATAACCCGTTCTGCCGGCCGCTTTGCCCAGAAAATCAAGGCCATCAAGATTGCCGCCGCGCTGTTCCCCACGGTCCGGGCCGGAACAGTCATCAGCGCGGCCCTGATACAGCACTTCAATGAATACGCGGCTCTTATCCAAACACTGAATGTCTCTTCCTGGGAACTCTATCGTCCGATGATCGCGCGGAAAATGGCGGCCTTTAAAACACTTAATTTACACAAGGATGATTTTATCCGGCTGATTAAAACGCTGCATCAACACAAAGGGCTTCCGGTAAGCATCGCAAACCCGCTCCCTTTTTGCATTACCGCGGACCTTGATACCAATGCAACCGTATTACGCGGGGCCCTGCGTGATGACGGCCATTCCCGGCTTGTCCTCGGCGCGCAAGGGTTCTTTAAACCTTCTTATTTTATACCCCTGAATCTCGGCACGACGATCACCGAAGCCTGGGCGCACCCCTGGATACAAAAAGTCCGAAGCCTGGATTATTTACCGCAACAATGCAAGAAATGTTTTTATCTGACCTGGTGCAGAGGCGGCAGCAGATTTCATGCGTATCTTCAGTATGATGATTATTTTCGCGTAGATCCATTGGCAGGATGCACGAAGAAGAAACCGGGAAAAGCTACCGTGAATTATTCATAGCGGGACCCTTCGAATTCTCCTGATACGATTGCCGCACTTCATCGAGCCTTTTTTGAAAATCCATGGCCGACAATGCCGGTTCAAAAAGCACTTTACAAACGTTCTGCATATACACGTTCTTGCTCGCGGCAACGCATTCGGCGGCATCATTCGTTCGTCCGCCATAATAAACACCGATGATCATTTGAGCGTCTTCATCATCCATAATGCCATAGGCGGTCGCCCATTCCGGACGGTACGAAATCCGTTTCAGTTTTTGCGCGTCTTTTTGATCGATCGCGCTACAGAATTCTCCGACGAAAGGATCATCCGTATCACTGCATTTCTCCTGGCTCGCACGGCACAGTTGTTGTAAAAGGCGGTTCTCCACCGCGCTGCATTTGCCGCGGGCAATATTTAAAATGGCCAGGAAAAACTGCGCGTCCTGAGCGCATTTACCGCTATCCTCCGAATCACGGCAAATAGACATATCATCCTGCCGCGCGGCATAGGCCGCGTACAATCCGTAAAGGCCAAAAGCTTTCTCCCGATCCTCCTTCGAAAAAGCCGATTCCGGCCCCTTCGGCCCGGTGGGTGGAGGCCCTGCCTGAGCATAGAGCGTCCCGCTCAAAACGAACAAAATACCTGCGATAATGACGATCTCCTTAAGACAGAAACGCTTCATAAGGCTATCCTTTCGGCGGAATCTTAATATGAATCGTGACGATAACTATGGTGAGGCCAATTACTATGCACTTGGGCTTGCCAATCATCGTAATCCTGGGACGCTCCGACTCTCTTTAAATGCGTATAATCTGAACCGCTATAATGGCTGCTATGACTGCTATGCTGAGCATGAACGTCTTCAAATGAAGACAAAGCGCCTAAAACACCGATCATCCCGACACCTACTTTTAAAGCATTCTCTCTGGTCATCTTCCCGGACTCATCCCGCATAAAATCGCTGAATTGTTTCTTAAAGATCCCGACTTTCTTTCCCTCAGGCATACACACTCCTTATATCATTTGCGGTAGTAACACTTATTTCCCTACAACCGGCTGAACGCGGCTGTTTGTTTTCGGTCCCGGCTCTGCCGGTTTCTTGTTCGGGAAAGCATCCGGCGGCCGATCACCCGATTCCAGCATTCTTCGAAAGAATGCGCGCTGTTCATCAAGCAAACGCGGCAACCGCTCCTTGTTAAAACCCGGCTCAAAAAGTACCCGGCAAATACCGTCAATAAAAATATTGCCTCCGCTCATATCCGTGCACGCCGACAAACTGTCCGTAAGGCTACCGTAATAAAGGCTCATAATGATCCGGGCATCTTCTTCATCCAGCAAGCCATAATCAACCGCCCACTCGGGCTTATAGGATGCTTTCTGCAATGCTTCGACATCCTTCGTATCGACCGCCACGCACACGTCTTTAAAAACCGAATCATCCGCTTTCTCGCAACGGTTTTTGCCGAACTCGCAGAGTTTCTTAAAAGAAGGGTCTTTTATTTCATCGCATTTCTTGTGCCCGACATCGACGACGGTCTGAAGAAAACGCGCGCTTACAAGGCATCCGCCGGGATTAAGAGACTGCTTACAGATCGACAGGTCCTTTTCCCTCACCGCACAGGCCGAATAGAGCTTATACAGTTCAAAAGTCTCATCAATGGAATGTGCGTCACGCAGTTTCTTTAGTTCTTCCTGGGTCTTTTTCTCCTGCGCGGTCTTTTGTTGCTGCGCAGGTTCCGGGCCTTTTCCAAAGGCCATCGCCGGAAACAGGACTATACAGCACAGGATGATCGATCTTTGTCGCACCGTTTTCGATAGCACGCGCTTGCTCGACATGTTACTTCTTAATAACTTGTATGTTGATATTGATAGTGTGACCAATTATCATGAGATCCGGGTCCCCAATCGTCGGACTCCGCGCTCGTATGTGTCGGCGTCAACGTGTCCCAACCTCCGCCGTAATACTGCCCATGGTCCGCGCACACATTCGTAGTACTCATTACCGTCAGGGCCCCGATCATCCCCATTCCGATCTTCAAAATACTACGAGAACTCATCTTCCCTTGCTCATCTTTCAAGAAAGCACTTAGATTTTTCTTCAGACCGGTCTTTTTCTTCACCATATAAACCCCTCGCGTTTAATCGATATACCGTCCGGGATATTTCTTTTCCAGGACTTTTTTGAACTGCTCCCGGCTATTCGCCACCAGCGACGGCAGTGAATCTATCGAAAAGTTTGGATCGAAAAGAATGGTACATACATTTTTCAGGTACGGGTTATCCGTATTTTTTACGCAGGCCGCCACATCATTGTCAAGAAACCCGTCATACAAATTTAACATCTCCTCCGCGGTCTGCTTATCGAAAATCCCATAATATGCCACTGCCGGCGCCCGGCACGTCTGAAAAAGAAGCTGAGCGTCCTTCTCTTGTATGGCACGGCACATCGACTCAATTCCTTTGCTTTTGGCGTCCCGACACCGATTTTGCAGCGCTTCACAGACTTGACCCATGATCTGGTCTTTGATCCGCGTACAATTTTTCTTACTTAAATAGGACAGCGTAAAAAAAATACCGGCCTGAGCCGCGCACTTATCGGGATATTTCGAATCCGCGCAAAAAGAAAAATCATTTTCCCGGAACGCCGCTGCGGCATAATACGCGTACAAACGATACTGATCATCGACAGGCTGCACATCTTCCACGACCAGATCCACAGCAGGACCCGGTTTATTAGACGGTCCTTTTCCTTCTGAAACAGCAAGACATACACCGGATATTCCCGACAGAACTGTCAGAAAAACAAACAGGCATATGTTTCGTATCTTCATACTCAGAAAAAATTCGGAGGAAACTCCGGCGGCGGAGGCGGACACTCCACTTGTTCGTCATAGTTCGTATGTACTATGGCATAATTAGAGTGGTCTATCGGCCCCCAATCGTCGTATTCAGCCGTAGAAGCAGTACGCTGCATCCCGACATGATCATCACCCACAATACTCGAATGGCTGGTATGGCTTATGCACATTTCTGGTTGCTGCGCGTGAGCAGAATGGAGAAATGCTTGAGAGGAAAGGATCCCAAGGGTACTCAACCCGATTTTTAAAATGTTCCCCTTGGACATTTTCCCGGATTCATCCTTCATGAAAGCATGAAGGTTCTTTCCGAAAACGCTTTTTTGTTTCTTAACTCGCATTATTTTTTTTCGTTCTTCTTGACCCACCCCTGAAAGATCCGAAAAGCGTCCGAATCATTCATTATTTTATCAAAAAGATAATCGAATTGATAGTTCTTTATTTTGTATTGCGGGGTCTGGCTGATCTTTACGACCGGGCTTCGCTGCTGGCTGTAATTTATCACCGGACAGGTCGATGACCACAGGTAATAAGGGGAGGTGTAGTCCCACAATGCCAAAAATGAAGACTGGCAAATATGAAACAGGACCGGACTTTGCATCATCTCCTGATAGGTATTCTTGCTGACGTTTCCCATCTTAAACAGATCTTCGCCGATCATCCGCGCTTCATCGCAACTAAACACGTCGCCATTGGGCATATACGTCAACACGCTTCGGCCGGCGCCGCAGGGACTGACTAAGTCGACATGCGAAGGGTCCCGATACCGCAGGATCTTATTCAGGAATATTTCAGCAACGCCCTCCGTAAAAAGAACTCCGCGCCTATTAAGCTGCAGGATATACTCCATAGATTCTTGCCAAAAACCACAGAACTCTTCGGGAGAACACCCTAAACTTTCCCAATTCCGGGCAGCTGTTCCTAACGGATTCACGAATCGAATGACCACCCTCTGCATTCCAAGGTCCCGGTAGGTATCGATGATCTCTTTGGCATAAGGAAGGCTTATCTTGGTGATCGTCGGCAGCAACCCCACGGTCTTTTTAATACCGCGGGAACGATACGTTTTATGGATCATATCTATTTTAGCGACGGTATCTTTATAGGTCGGCCTTTTATCCGCGTAGACCCGCTGTTTATCATGGACATACTCCGGTCCGTCTAATGAAGTACAAATATCCACGTTATGATCGATTAAAAAATCAAGTTTCTTACGGTCAAGCAAGGATAAATTACTCACCAACCCTATACCGATCTTTCCAGAGACCTTCTTTTCCTGCCGTAATGCTTTGACGATCCATTGTAACGCCGGCCACTGCATCAGCGGCTCACCTCCCTGAAATTCAACCATTTTCCGCGGAGCTTGAGAACTTAAAACACAATCGATCGTCTTTGCGGCGGTCTTAACGTCCATCGGCGGGCTCACTTCTTTCTTTGTCTGGCAATATCCGCATGAGAAATTACAGGTTTCAGACAACACCACGATATGCAGGCTGACGTCGGAAAATAAGTGACGATGCAATTGGCGATACAGCTCCATCTGAGAAAGAATATTCTTCTCATCGACAATGACTCCCCTGCCGTATAACTGTTTAAAGAGCGGGGACTTCTCCGCCAAAGAAAAACTATGGAACTGACGGAATTCTTCCTTATTCAAGGTATGCCAACTACCCAGGATGGTCGCTACCAGATAACGGTCACCGATCCGGCGGACGGTATACGGTAAGATTGAATACGGAGAACGCGTGTCTGTATGCACTATGGCAAATGGTTATCGGTGCAGATAAAGAACGTAATTATACCAATACGATATGTCTTCCCATGAACTGCGGGTAAGTATCAATTTCCAATACTCTTCTTCGCTCTGGATCCGAAAAGCCGCGGTATGCTCATCGGCTAATTTCTGAATGACCGACTGAGAATAGACGCCTTTATGAAACCGGAGGACCTTCTTGCCTTTTTCTTCCTGAATAAGGAACGGTAGAAAACTACGGGGACTGTTTCTTTTTACCTTTTTTTCCACTCTCTTTGCCCTCTGCTTCAAGTTCTTTGATCAAAGATTCGATCTCTTTTTCCTCCGCCTCTTTTGCCAGAGACGGGCTCGCGGAAAAGAGTGCCCGCTGCAAAACGGCCTTTGTCGCTTCGGCATTCTCAGCCGCGCGGGTAAAATAATGCGCGTAATTGACTAACTCATCCAGAAAATCCCTGCTCAATCTCCGTAAGTCGTCGGCTTTCTCTTTAGGAAACAAGTACACGACGATCGCGGACTTTTCTTTATCGAGAATCATCGTCGCCCGGTCCAAAAGAATATATCCCGCGGCGTATATCGTGGGCAACGAATACACCTTTTCTTCTAAAAGTATCTTTGCGCATGTGCCGAAATCATCGGTCTCAACGATGCTTAACGCTGGTATCATGTACTTCCCTCTATTTATAGATCCGCAGATATGACGTACTTTTAAACCCATCGGCAAAAACGCTGCCGGCGACCGTCAGCTTCGCGCGGGGATCCGGCGTGGTCGTACCAATGGCTACATTCCAAGTCAGGTCTTCCGGATAGATCAGGCTTCCCACCTGAGTCCACAACCCGATTATTTGCCAACTATACTTCCCGGGAGCTATCAAGCGGCACGACATTACCTGTTTTTTATCCTGGTCATAATACATAGTCCCTTCATGAAGTTCATCGCAGGCAAAAGAATCTCCGCTCGGACGAGCCGGATACAAACGCAGTAAGCGGTAATCCCCATAAGGCACGGGATAATACGTCGTTATGACTAATTCTTCTTTGCGGACATTTTGAGAAAATCCTGCGGGAAGAAAAACGAATAACACCAATAATACGCACAGGATCTTAGTCACGGCCATGACACACCTCCCTTGTCTTCAGCCCCACGCTAAACCTCTCTGGGGCGGCGTCTCGATCGATCATTTACACACCCGTAGGTTGGCATTCTGATAACGGGATAGACCTCGTCTCCCTAACAGACTCATCATCATAATAGTCAGATTTGGTCATATTGTCAATCGGTACCTGTTAAAAATACGCGGCAACAGGTATTATTGACAAACATTCGATTAATGTTAAGATTGAACATGCCGCCGGGATGGTGAAACTGGCAGACGCGCTAGCTTCAGGAGCTAGTCTCTTTGAGGTGGGGGTTCAAATCCCCCTCCCGGCAATTATAATCTTCATGAAGCGCCTTAAACTCTCACACGATCATATACGAACGGTTTTCTTTCAGAAGAGCACCCCTCTCTCAGCACAATGATGACCTTTATCGATACGCTTTTCTCCGAACTAACGGCTTCTTTCACTCTTCTTAAGATATCCTCCCCGTTTGATACATATTCACATACGGTATTCGCGATCAAGGATTACTATCAACACCGGCTATCGCAAATCAATATCTACGGTGTTATCGTAGCGTCCCTGAATATATTCATACTCCTGGCCATCGTTACCGGTATCATTCTGGCCCTACGGAGTGTGTGGCGCCGGATTCTCAGGAAACGTTTGCCGCCGGCAGAACCCGCAACGCGGGAACCGGCGTTCGGGCTTTCGGTTTCCGTGCCGGCGATCGGCCGGATCATCACGTTACTTATCGTACTCAGTATAGTATTTTTCGCGGCGTCAACGATATTCCAGGGAGGGACGAAGATCCAGAACGTGCTGCGTATATTGCTGCTGAATGTTTTTCTTCAAGTCGGCATCGTCGTGGTCATCCTTTCGAATATTCCCCTACGGACTTTTATGCCTCAACCGCTCCATACGACGATAAAACGGTACCCTTATTTCTTTATCCTTGTTGTCAATATCTTCATCCTTTCGTTTGTGGCCAACTATGGGTTTATGCAGGCAGTACACATTCCTCCCTCGCTACAGCCGATCATCGTCCTGCTGTTTAAACAAAACCATCCCGGGATCATTTCGACAATCGGGCTGCAAGCGATCTTCTTGGCCCCGGTCGCCGAAGAGCTGTTGTTCAGGGGTTTTTTATTCAGATTAGCGAACTCCTATACTTCGTTCTTTCCCGCAGCACTCATCAGCAGTATGGTATTCGCTTCGCTGCACAAGAACCTCTTTATTTTCGTACCGCTGATGTGCCTGGGGATGACTTTTGCCTACGCGTACAAAAAAACCCGGAATATATTCTTTCCCATACTTCTTCATGCCGGTTACAACCTCATCATGTTCCTCTATGTCATCTGCATCAAACATATGCAGGCGTAGCCATTTCTCGTCAGCTCGTGAGCTCGCGAAATACAACTCTGTTACGTATTTCTACGAGCTTACCAGCTAACCAGCTTACGAGCTTATTTCAAGACTAATTCAATCCGTTGATATAATCCTTGAATTCCAGCGGCAGGCCGAGCGATTCTTTGACTGACTTGATACGCAGGCCGGTATCCGGGTGAGTTTTGACATATGAAAAGGGGTAGTTTTTCTCTTTCTTCTTAAACTGCCAGAGCTTATCCAAGACCGTAAATGCTGCTTGGGGATCATAACCGGCCAACGCGACATATTTAACCGCCAGGGTATCGGCTTCCAACTCCTCTTTCTGTGAAAACCCGGAGAGAATAAAGGTCAACGCGGCGGAAAGTCCCGGCAAAAGATCCGGCGAATCTTTCGTTTGCGTGCTCGCCAAAATAAGCAGATTCATGCTCCAAGCCGCCTGTAAACGTTTAATATGATGACGACCGACAATATGTCCTATCTCATGCGCGATGACAAAAGCAAGCTCATCATCCGTCGTTAACGCGTTTATCAGGTCTTTGAACACGTACACATACCCGCCGGGAAGGCTGAACGCGTTCTTGACGTCTTCTTTATTGATCACAAAAGCGTGATACGTGATTTCCCGGCGGTCGCAGACCGCGGCGATCTTGCGGGTAATGCGTTCGATCCGCTCCACGTCTATCGGGTCAGCCGAAAGCTGAAACTCTTTCTTCACTTCCTTGGCTATTGACCTTCCCATAGACTCTTCGCGGTCCGTCGAATAAAAATAAATATCCTCCTTATGGCCCAAGACGCCATACTCTTTACTGAGAGAACAACCGCTGAGTATCGATACGATCAATCCAAGTACAACCTGTTTCACCCAAAAAATGCAATTAGACGAATAATTCATCAACAACATATTGATACTTCATAGGTTGCTAAACAACACTTTAGTACTAAATGGTATTTGTTCATTTTTTGGGTAATCCCCAGAAATTGCTAACCCGTATGGGAGGCAATTTCGGGGACTAAATCCCGGAGATTCTCCCCTGTGGAATTCGTAGAATTCCCAGGACTTAGTACCGGGAATTTCTCCGAAATTCCTCGGTGCGAATCTCTCGGGGCCTCGACAAGACACGATAAAACCTTTCGGTTTTATCCGTCGACCCGTGCGAAGCCGGGCGGATAATACTCGCGAATCGAGCATTATCCGGGTTTATACAAATTCCGAAAGAAGAAAAAGGGACGACAACGGATACCGTTTAACATCGAATTGTTTCTCTTCCTGTCGGTCTATAACGCAGAGTATTTTTTTAACCTGTATGCCGGCCTGTTCAACGATCTCGATCGACGTCTTCAACGAACCGCCGGTCGTGATCACATCGTCGACCAGGATGACTGAAGAACCTCTCTCCAAAACCGGGCCCTCGATAAGATTCATCATCCCGTGTTTTTTCTGGGCACTCCGGATGATAAACCCTTTTATCGGGTTCTTTTGCAGATACGAATGATACAACAGCGCTCCGACGATCGGATCAGCGCCGATGGTCGGCCCCCCGACCGCGTCCGGCTTTTCCGCAACGACGGATTCCCACATCAACTGCGCGATAAGCGCGCCTCCCTGCGGATGCAGACTGACTTTGCGGATATCGACGTACAGAGTGCTCTCTTTCCCGGACGCCAGAATGACTTTCTTTTTAACGACAGCATCCCGACGGATAAGATCAAACAATTCTTTTCGTATTGTTGTATTGTTCATGACACGCATCTCCTCTCTTTTGTATGAACGCCGCCTTGCCGCTGATTATTTCCTTTGGAACGGGCCGGAAAGTATTATAATCCTTCTGACTTTTTGTGTAAAATGGTAAAATATTTTCCAGAAAGATACGGGATCCAAGAGAGCGAAACGAAGTGAAGCCTCCCCGAAGGGGATCATAAATATCTGGGATCTTTGCATCGAGAATCTAGGGTCTACTTGTCGCCATGAACAAAGAGCTATCTTCACTCCTGACCGGGATCCAAAACATCCTTTTCCCTTCGCTCTGTGTTGCATGCAATGCGTACGTACCTGAACAACAGCCTCTCTGTTCGCGCTGTCTTGACACCCTCAAGCCCGCAGGATACCTGGGACTTTCCCCGAAGAGAATGTCGTCCGTTGCCCCGGCTTTCAAGAAGCATCTCTCGATCAGGATCGCCCTCTTTTCCGGATTCCGCTATAGCCCGGCCGTCAAAGAACTTCTGCATCATTACAAATATACCAGCCACTACAGCTACCTTTCCGCCTACATCGCCGATCTTTTGATCCGGGACCTGATCCGGCAAAATGTTCCGATGCGGCAGTATCACTATCTGACCTGTGTGCCGATGCACCCGGTAAAATTGCGGGAACGTGATTTCAACCATGCGGCCTTGTTGGGTAAACATATCGCGCAGGCTTTTAAGATCCCCTTCGAGCCCGCGTTGCTGTCGGTCAAAAAGAATTATCCGTTACAATCGCACCTTTCGGAAAAAGCCCGCCGTAAAAATCCCCTTGGCCGATTCGCGCTGACAGAGAAGGATACGTCGGCATACCGTCAAAAAAACGCGATCATTATCGATGACGTCTTTACGACGGGCACGACCCTCTTCTCCTGCGTCAATGAACTATTGCCGCTTTCGCCGCCAGCGTTATTAATGCTGACCTTAGCACGAGCTTGAATGAATCTGTTGAAACTACGCATCAGTAGGCTAAGCAAAGATTCCATGGCATTTCTTGACTACCCCGACGCACCCATTACGCCAAAATTCTCTGTCTTTGGAATTTGAAACAAATTTCAAAGAATGCGATAATTTTGACTAGTGCATTGTTACATTGAGCTTTACTGTAAATTCAATGTTACATGCACTTGTACAACGTTCAATTATCTATAATGAATTACCCCACCCTTACAGGTGGGGAACTCCCGCATAATTAGATACCGTTGTACGAGTGCGTCGGGGTTATTCGTTTTACGCATTCAACCCCGGTTACAGCCGGGGTTTCCTGCGAAACGAATAAATTACTTACTAAATCAGTAAATTCATATATAATATATTCCCGGTAGGGACGCTCAACAAGATACATACGAGAGGATTTGTTAGTATGAGGATCTTACGCTATTACATTATCAAGGATTTCCTGGCTTCTTTCTTCTTTTCCCTGATCAGCATCACCTTTGTCATGCTCTTGGGAAATCTGATCAAGATCTCGGATATGGTCATTAACAAAGGGATCCCGATCCTGGTGGCCCTGAAAGCTTTTCTTTTTTTCATCCCTTACTTGCTGGAATTCACGCTGCCGCTGGCTTCTTTATTGGGGACGCTCCTGTCAATCGGCAGAGTGTCCGCGGATAATGAACTTATTCCGATACGCAATGCCGGAGTATCCTTATTCCGTATCTTTGACGGATTCCTGATCATCGGCATTATCTGTTCTTTGTTCCTGATCTTCATGCAGAATAAGGTCATCCCCGAACTGCACTACAAATCCCGGGCACTGCTGAAAAGCGTTGCCCAAAAGAACATCTACAGCCTTATCGAACCCGGTGTGTTCATCGACAGTTTTCCCGGGTACATCCTCTACGTCGGAGATCTCAAAGGCAACAAAATGAAAAACGTGATCATTTACGAGATCCAAAAAGAGAAACCTTCCCGCACGACCGTCGCGCAACGGGGAGAGTTTATCTCCGAAGACAATACCATAAAAATAAAGCTTGAGCAGGGGTTCCGCGACGAAGTCAATCCGAAAGACCCGACCAAATTCTACCGGCTCAATTTTAAAGTGATGTTCACCACGATCGCGATCCCCAAAGACTTGCCGGACAGCGTCGCGAGAAATCCCCGCGATTATACGCTCAAAGAATTAAAGAAAGAGATCGCGGGATTCAACGCGAAAGGGATCCCCTCGCTTCCCTATGTCATCGAATACCATCGTAAAATCAGTTTCTCGTTATCCGTACTTGTTTTTATCATCCTGGGGTTCGCCGTCGCGATCAGCATCAATCAAAGGGAAAAAAGCGTTAATTTCACCATCGCGTTCATGGCCGCCGGCGTCTACTATCTTCTCTCTCTGTTAGGCGAATCACTGGCCTTAAAAGGAGTCGTCCCGCCGCCCGTGGGAGTCTGGATCCCCAACGTAATCATGAGTTCTATCGGTTTATTCTTTTATTTCAAGAATGCGTATATTAGATAAATATATCGTCCTAAAGATCTTTAAAAGCTACTGCATGGTGCTGGTTGCATTCCTGTTTTTGTACATCATCTCCGACATGTTCTCGCGCCTGGACGAGTTGTTTAAAAATGCCGTGCCCCCGATCCTCATCATGCGCTACTATCTTTATTCGATCCCTTTTATGCTTACCAAAGTCAGCGCGTTTTCTTTCCTGATCAGCTGCCTGTATATACTCGGGGCGCTTAACAAAACGCACGAGATCATGGCGATCCGCGCATCGGGGATAAGTATCATGAATATTTCGGTCTCTATCTTGATGTTGGCCGCCGTACTCAGCTGCGCCACGCTCTTCGTCCAGGACAAAGTGGTCCCCCCCACTCAAAAGAAGACCAAGAATATCAATCTGCGGCAAAGAGAACAACTGCCGCGGGATAAAGTCAACAATCTCGCATTTTTGGGAGAAAACGGCAACATCTATTTCATCGGCTCATTCGAGCCGCATACGAACACGCTCTCGAACGCAACGCTCTTTCAACATAATAGCAATGGCGATATTGTCCGCAAGATCGTCGCCAGAGACGTTATCTACCAGAACGAAGTCTGGCAAGGGTCCAATGTCATGGTCTACGATGTCGACACAGAAGGGAAATTGGTGAACGTCCCGCGATATTTCATGCAGACACCGCTGGAAATCACCGAAACCCCGCAACAGGTCGTGGATAAGAGTAAAGAAGGGTATGAAATGATGTCCCTGAAAGAGATACGCAAGCAGATCAAACAATTCAAAGGCTTGGGAACGCAAGGGATGGTCACGACCTTAAAGGTCGAGATCCAAAAGAAGATCGCCGATTCGTTCAATCATATCTTTTTGGTATTAGGCGCGCTGCCGTTCGCTTTAAAGATCCGCCGACGGCATATAAATTTCTCCCTCATGGGGATGGCCATTCTTTTCAGCTTGATCTACTATGTTCTCTTCTCGATCACCGCTGCCTTGGGAAAAGTAGGGATCCTGATCCCGGAAATGTCCGTCTGGCTCACCAATATCTTCTTCGGGGTCTCGGGAATAGTCGGGCTGGCGGACCTGCATTAGCCCAAATAATGCCTGCGAAGCGTGCATTATTTGCCCGCAGGGGCGACCGATAAAACCGAAAGGTTTTATCGTGGCTTGTCGCGGCACCCCGAAAAAGACTCCTTATAAAGATTATTGACTTTTTCGGGGTAATAATCAATCAGGGAACAATCTAAAAAAGAGAAAATAGTTCAAAACCAACTTCTATCCTCTATCTTCCATCGTTTTTATTCTCATTGATCTTTTCTTTAAGCCGGCAAAAACCGCAGGTGGTCTTCGTAGTCGGATAACCGCAGGCCGCGCAGAAATTTGAAATGGTCTCCGCTTTTTTGTGCGGGGCTTTCTGGCGAAGCATATTCTTGTAGAAACGCAACCGCGAAGACGGCATCTTTTCTTCCAAGAAATCCACGGCTTTCTTGTAATAATGCGTGGTCGCGCCGCTGCCGTACGGGCAACGGTCGCGCACAAAAGGAATGTTCTGTATTTGAGCGTACAGCCGGATCTCCTGTTCGGAAATAAAACAGAATGGCTTCACTTTTTTGGCAAACTTGGGCAGCGCGGCCAATACCGGTTCATGCACAACATCGTAATCCGTCTGCGCGGAATACATATTGCCGAGCAAGAAAGCGCTCTCATCGTCCAACGTATGAGCCGTCGCGACACAACCATGGCTCAACCCTTCACGGTTCAGTATATACCGCCTGACCATCCCGCAAATACTGCAGATGTGCCGCTTCAGGATCCGCGCGCTTTCTTTCAATCCTTTGCCGATCTCATCGCGCACCGGGATTATTTTTAACGGGATCCCCTGCGCACCGGTGAATTCAGTGACGATCTTTCGCGAGACTTCCGAGAGAATTCCCAGTTCCATATCCAGATGGACCGCCGAGACCGTATATCCCTGTTTCTTCAGGACCGAAAGCATCGACATACTGTCCTTCCCGCCGGAAAGCCCGACACAGACCGGTTCTTCTTTTCGGAACATATGTTTCTTCTCTATCGTCTGAACGACCCGGTTCTCGAAAAATGAGATGAAGTGAGCGGAACACAAAGAAAGCGTCGCGTACGGCAAAGAAATGACCGGCGGCTCCTGACAATATTTGCACCGGCGCGCTAAATGAGCCATGAAGCAAAATCCTTCTTCTCTTTCACGGCAACGGCCAATTCCGTGACCTTCTTTCCTTTCAAAAAAACCTGCACCGCGATCTGAGGACATCCGCGTTTCCGGGCTGAGCTATACGCGGCCAGCAACTCGGCAGCCTTCATCAAAACTGCGGGCTTCCGCACAGCCTCCTCACAAAGGATCAGAATCACCGGCGAAGGGACCGCTTCAGCAGAAAGGACCACCGATTCTTGCTGCCATTGTTGCAGGACGATGTTTTCTTGCTCATCTCTGCCGACAACAACTCTGACCCCATCAATACGAAAATGCCGACAGATCTTCAACAATGCTATCTGCGCGAAAGAAATATCCTCATATTTACAAACATCGTGAATGCGGCAGGCAAACGTCGGGTCTGTCAACACGCACGCTGCCGAAGGGGCCGTATACTGCCGCAGGTCAAACTGTTCAGCCAATGCCAGCTGCGGTTTCCGGCTCCTTCCGGAGATCGATAAAAGCTTCTGCCGGTCGACCCATTGCTTTTGTTCAGGGACAGACGGATCTAACAGTAAAGCCGATAACGGCCGCACGACCAACCCTTCCAAGCCGGCTTCTTTTTCAATCACTATCATCGTCTCTCTATGCTGTGACATCGGCCGCTGGCCCAAGACTTCTCCGGTCGTGACGAAGGAAGCCGAACATTTTTGCATATGCTCGCGGGCTTTCTTAAGAAAATAAATGTGGCAATCGATGCAAGGATTCGCTTGCCGGCCATACCCATGCTTGGGATGTTTTAACATCTCATAATATTCCGCGTCCGCCGTTATGACATCCACCGGGCATTGCAGTTGTTCCCGTAGATACGCTACCGGCTCGGTGCTGTTAAAAGGAGTATGGACAAATACGCCGGTGACCGCGACACCCTGCTGTTGCATCAGCAATGCCGCTAACGATGAATCCAATCCACCGGACAATAATACAAGTGCGTTCATACTACAATTGTCTTTTGTTAGACTATTCTTACACTAGTCAATTTAATATCCAATGTCCAATTATCAATACTACCAATCAATAACCAATTACCAATATCCAATTAAATCCATTACGCCTTCTATTGCATTCTCTCTTTTATTCATTGGCAATTGATTATCCCCTCATTCTTCGGGGAGGGTTCCCATCTGGTAATTTATTGGATATTGAAGATTGGTAATTGGAAATTATACTCCGGGCATCGTACCCGATACACAAAAAAACGCTTATATGGAGCTTCTAATCCTGGGTTTATCGTAACAGACGTATCGTATAATTCAATGAAGAGGTGAATATTCTTTTGGTAGGAACGCGAATCCCGTACTCTTCCGAGTAAAAACGGTCTTCGACAATATCCATACGCTGATCTCCATGAACATCCAATCGTAAAATATTAAAATGCGGCGAAACGACCGCGCTGCTCTGCCATTTCACTTCGATCTGCCTTCCGATCAAGACATCTTTGACCGTGAACTTCTTCTCGGCTTTAAAGAACTCGATCTTACGGCGGTGCAGGAATCCGGCTCCTTTATACCCGGCGTGCTCCCCCTCGAACCAAAACGTCTGCTCATCCGCTCCAAAATCCAGGACTTTACAATGCGTCTGATGTTTCATGGAAAAGGCGGTATTCCCTAAATAATTCTGTTCTTCATTCCTGACCGCGATGGTATTGTGATACGATGTCCCGCGAAACGTGTTACGCTCTTTCAGATCATAATAGGTATAGCTCCCCGGATCGACGATGATATCCTCTCCCTGCAGGCACAACTCGTACGACAATTTATCGTTGTGCGCGTAACAGGCCTGCGTTGACTTGCCCACTCCGCCGGCGCTGACAAAACAATAATTATCCTGAAAGCGCAACGCGAACCATCCGTTGTCTCTGAAATCCTTGTTTGGGATCCCGGTAACGCTGCCGGCAGGAAAAGATTTGATTTTTTCGATGCCCGATCGGCCGAAAAGCAACGCAGTCTCACAAAACGCGTCTTCCCGGTCGCGGAACTCACTAAACGCCCATTTCGGTTCCTCAAAAAACAGGCTGGCAGCATACAAATAGGGATACAATTGCAGCGTCCGTACCGGATACGCCTTCATAAAATGCAGCGTCGGATTATCACCCAGCTGCGGGATGTTCCCATTCGGCTTTATTATGTAATACAAGACATCGCACATCATATAGAGCCGCTGGGCAAAAGCGACGCCCCAGACTTTCTCTATTGCGTCACGGGACACCGCGCCTTCACGCACGAAACAGGAGAAATGCACCGCGGTCAACAATGCTTCGACCGTATACGCATGAAGGCATGTCGAGGCATCCGGATTCGTCCCTTCTTCATAAACATACGTCAGCACGGCTTTCTTTAACGCGTCCATCGCCGCGGTCTGCATCGGTCTTACTGCATCAAAAACATCCTCGATACAAAGAGACACCACGATCACCGCGCACTGCGAAACAAAATCGCCGAACGACGCGATATCTTCATTATCCGAAGAAGTACTCAGGAATTCCGCGACGGAATACAGATACTTGCTGATCTCCCGAAGCGCGTCTTTGCCGTACGACTGCTGCAACAACCAGTCTTTAATGGAACTCAGGCTTATGACCATGTTCACGGCACGCAAAGCGCTCTCTTCCGCCGAGGACCATTGCAGGCCAAAATACGGCGGGTTAATGCTCATAAAATCCAATAACTGACAGATGACTTCCTGGGCATAGGGTTCCTTCTTTGTCGCGGTATACACCTGGCCCAAAGAGACCACGTGCGATAAACGCCCGAACATCAGAGGAAAGCCGATATCGATCCCCGGTTTGGGGACTTTTACCGTCTTTGCGGAATACAACACGCTGTCCCACCGGTAATCGCTTTGATAATCAAGGTGCCAATCGATCGGCACGTACGACGGCTGAATACGATAGATCATCCGCCATAACAGCGTCGCGTAATCGGCGTTCGATCTGTTCACGACCCGCGGGATGAATTTTCCTTCCGCCTCGGTAATGATGCTTTCCGGCGCAATCTTGTACCCTTGTCTTTTAATCCGGTACGTCAGGTCGCAATTCTTTCCGAAGATGGTACCTTTACGCTGAAGGATATTCAGTATGGCCTGTTCGGTCTTATCCGCATGCAGGACCTCTTCAGGCGTTGCCGGACGGAACCATTTCATATTGTCGACGCTGTCCGAAGATAAATGCGCGGTACAATAACTGCCTTTATCCATATGCTGGCGCTCTTTGGCCAACGACGACATCTTGTCCTGTAACAGTTTCTTGAAAAACATCTCCTACTCCTTACGCTTGCTTTGAACCGGCTGAAAAGACTGTTTCTCTTTCTCGTGCAAGTGCCGGTATCCGCCTTCCGGGATACCGTCGACCCGAAGCGTGCCGATCCGCACTCTCTGCAGATCACGGACTGAATACCCCATTGCCGAAAAAATCAAACGCACGTGCCGTTTTTTTCCTTCAGCACAAGTCAAAAGCACGATTGATCCTGCCATATCGTCCGACACTACCCTTACAGAACGAATACTATACCATTCTCCGCCGATAGACAAGCCTTTTTTTCCCTGCAGCCGGTCGATATCCGCTTTTTTTATCGCCGGAGAGACCACGACCCGGTATTCTTTTTCGATCTCAAAACGAGGATGCGTTACCTGAAAACAAAATTCCCCGTCATTTGTCAGCAGCAACAAACCGCGGCTGTTCTTATCAAGACGCCCGACCGGATATAGCTCCCGTAGACCTGCGGGCAACAAATCGGTTACTTTCCGTGCCGCGTGAACATCCTCGCGCGTGCACGTATAGCCGCGCGGTTTATTCATAAGGACATAGAACCGCTTTTCAGGCACGATCTTTTGGCCGTGTACGCATACCGCATCGGCAGCCTGTACCTGGTAATACGGCAGGCGCATGACCGCGTTATTGACGGTCACGACCCCTGACTGAATCAACCCATCTGCTTTTCGACGAGAATACTTTGACCCCTGCGCGATATAGACATTAAGCCTTACACTCATGCCCTACTGAAGTACACTCATTAACGCCTCTGGTATCGCCGCAGGCTTGAATTCCTTATTGATACAGACCATGACAGTCTGTCCTTCGCAGATCAACGCGTCCGTGCCTTCACGCACGATGCGATAATCGAAATGCATCCGTACCGGAGAAAGTTTGGCCAGCGCTACATACACTTTCAATATATCGGCATAACGGGCAGGAGATCTATAATCGACCGTGACCGAAGAAACGACAAACAAAGTCCCTTCTGCCGCCAAGGCAGCGACATCAATAGACAACCTTCGCAGCCATTCAGTCCGCGCCTTTTCAAAATAAGTCAGATAGTTGGCATAATAGACCACGCCGCCGGCGTCCGTGTCCGAATAATATATCCGCTCGCGTAAAACACAGTCTTTCTCGCTGAATTGTGGCATCTTCCGGGCCTTATACTTTTTTACTAAACGCTATAGCGCGTAGCCTCCCCACGGAGGACGCTGAACTTACATCAACCCTGAAAGCTTCTTAATAATATCCAGGTTAAAATCCTTCCAGAGCTGGAAAGAATGTTTATATAACGCAGGGACGTTGACATTCTTGATCAACCCCAGGAAAACGACGAATAACGTAAAACTGAAGATAAAGATCATGCTGAATCCGAATAAATAATCGAGGATATTCCCGGACAAAGATTCTTTCAAATGGCTGCAGGCATTAATCAAGTGCAGCATATAAAAGAACCCCATCAGAAAGAATTGCGCCTTTAAAGCCGTATCGCTAGGAATAAAGTTGATCAAACGAAACGCGAACGGGATCAGCGCCACGACGATCGAAAGCGCGTACGACACGTTCTTCAATGAAGCGGAAAAAGAAAAGATCGTATCGATGATCGTCTTATTGACCGTGTATACCGCCTCCATCTTCATTAAAAACAGGTATAAAAATGTATAGATGGCCATGCCCCATAACAAATATTGACTCAAGGGATACATGCTCTTGGAGATACTGTACAAACCGGAAAAAACCAGAAATAACGCGAACGGTATAAAAATGAGCACTGCCAGAAACTTGAACAAATTAGGACTGCCCCCACCGCTACTTTTCGATCCGTTCATAATTCCTCCAGTATTTTCTTAACGGTTCCGGTACCATAACGCTGCCGTCTTTTTGCTGATAGGTCTCCAGTAACGCCACGATCAAACGCGGGAACGCCACGCCTGAACCGTTTAACGTGTGCACGAACTCGGTTTTACCGTCTTTACGTTTAAAACGGATATTCGCGCGGCGCGCCTGAAAATCCTCGAAATTGCTGCAACTGGACACTTCCAGCCAGCGGTTCATCCCCGGCGCGAACAACTCGATATCATAACACTTTGCCGCGGCAAAACTCATGTCCCCGGAAGCAAGCATAAGCACCCGGTATTGGAGGCCTAACAACTGTAAGACGGCCTCGGCGTTCTGCAATAGTTTCTCCAATTCGCCGTACGAATCTTCGGGCTTCACGAACTTCACCAGCTCGACTTTATCGAACTGGTGTACCCGGACTAAACCTTTGGTATCTTTTCCGTATGATCCGGCTTCTCTTCGAAAACAAGCGCTATACCCGGTCCGATACAGCGGCAGTTCAGTTTCTTTAAGGATCTCCTCGCGGTACATGTTCGTTATGGGAACTTCCGCCGTCGGGATAAGAAACAGGTCATCGGCATTTGAACGGTACATATCTTCTTCCAGATTCGGTAACTGGCCCGTACCGATCATACACTCGCGCCGGACCATAAACGGCGTAAAGACTTCCGTATACCCGTGCGACTGCGTGTGCAGATCCAGCATCAGATTCATCAATGCCCGGACCAACGACGCGCCTTTGCCGGTATACAGCATAAAGCCCGACCCGGAGATCTTTGCTCCGCGTTCGAAATCCAGCAACCCCAATTCCTGGGCTAAACTGATATGGTCTTTCGGTTGAAAATCAAACGTTTTCGGGCCTCCCCACTCTTTGACTACTTTATTATGTGAAGCATCCCCGGTGGGAATATCTTTATTCGGCAGGTTCGGAATACGCAAAACGACTTCACGCAGGTCCGTTTCGACTTTCTTCAGCTCTTCGTCCAGCGAGCCGATCTCTGTAGACAATTCTTTTCCCCTGCTCTTCAGGCTGTCGACCGGCTTCTTCTCTTTCATGAATACGCCGATCTCTTTAGAGACTTTATTGAGCTCGGCCTTTTTCTCTTCACTCTTAGAGATGATCTGCCGGCGTTGAGCGTCCAAAGAACGAAATTCTTCCAGATTCACCTTGGAATTCTTCCGGCGGATCCCTTCGGCTACCAGATCAAAGTTTTCACGGATAAATTTGATATCCAACATAGCCTATCGTTATTAACTTCTTTTCAATAAAAGGTTTCTTAAGGTTCCGTGATGTTCCGGGACGTTTCTTAACGTTCCACTAACCAGTCCTCACAGGCATTAAGAAATCCTCAACTTACTACTATGAGATTTTATTGTATATTAAAAATCCTATCTGTAAACCCCAAAATGTAGTCTATGTAATCCAAGGAAAGAATCGAAAAAAGAGGAAGGGAGACTCGTTATGCACGCGATAAAAATTATCTTATCAAAACGCAAAAATCTAAAATCAGCCGAAGGAACGTCGGGTTCTTCGTTTGTCACGGATTCCCCCAAAAACAGGAAATGCTATTGTTGGCTATTCATCATCGACGCCAAGGATCGGTCGAGAGAAAAAATAGGTTTTGTTTCGGCTTTCTTTCCAAAAAGAGTAAAGGTACCACTCTGATTCTGCTGCTTAGGATTAACCCGGACACTCGCAAAGAATCCATAGAGTGCCACCTCTCTTTCATACTCCTTACTGTTCTTTATCTCTAATTGCTCATTTAATAAAGACCGTATCTTTTCTTCGGCTATTTTCCGATCTATCTCATTCTGTTTATATTGCGTAACAATAGACTGTATCTGATCTTGCAACTCCTGGATTCTTTTCTCTAATTTATAGAGTGCCGGAAACTCTTCTTCTATCTGCTGCAAAGAGGTTTCTTGCTGCTTGACGGAAAAGACATCTTGAGTTGAATTCTGTCCAAAACAAATTCCTGCATATAAAAAGAGTCCTGCTCCGATTGAAAAGGCTATGTTTTTCAAACCACAAGGGAGTTCTTTCATCATCCAGCTCCTATCTTCCTATTGAACAAATTCATTGGGCTACACATAAAACCATCCACCCGCTATCAATCACTCCATTCTCATACCCGACGCCTTCAGGCCAACCATCACAACGTTGAGGTCCGGTATGCCATTGGCCAGCCCAAGCATAACCAGCCGGGCACCCCAAATACGCATGCCCCCATCCACAATCATCACCCGCAACACTGACAAGGACCAATGGTTTTCCTTCTTCATTAACAATGGAACCATTCACATACAAATTCCTTTGAACCATCATATCGCCATCAGCCGTAATAGCCCCTATTCGCGTATGATTACCATGCCCGTCATGCCGATAGAAGTTTATGTCTTGGTTAGCTACTTGTATCAATGCGCCCGGAGTACCGTTGCTTTGCCAGGAAGAGCCATTATTCCATTCATTATTTGCTATATGGGCGTAATTGCCTCCTGAACTAAAATACGCCTGCCCGACTTTCGCAGCCCCTCCTTGAACAATATCTAATTTTACACTCGGGGACACAGTCCCGATGCCGACGTTTCCTTCAACGACTAGATTTGCGTTAGAATCTATCGGCCGGTTACAAGAACCCTCCCAGCACACTTCAGATGATTGAGAATAGGTACTGCCGATTGCAATACGTTGTGTTCTTAATTCTTTATAATCTCCATACGGAACCGGATAATATGTGGTAAGAACAAGTTCTTCTTTATGGGTCCCTGATGTCTGATTCTGCTGAGCAAAGATTAAATGAACATCGACAAGCAAAAAGAATAGTGCGGATAAACCCATACATTTATAAAGCATCTTCATTTTATTTCTCCTTTTTTCATACCGCAAATCAGACAACCCCTATTTGCTGATAAGTATACGCCCGAAGGATATTTCTTGCAATAAAAATGAAAAATTCCACCTATAACAACCGTAATTTTACAAGAATACATATCTTCGGAAGTTCTTTTTGCTGGTAACAAAAGATGAATGTCATACGATTGGTCAAGTGCAACAACGAATCCATAATCGTTTTTTGTTAGAATTTCGCTTTGTATATCAATCTGAACAGATGGATGGTATCCGCCGGGCCTAGTGCCCAGAGACTCGAGCCGTCGGTGTACCCGTACACTTGTCCGTACAAGAAATCAATCGATTGGGTACTATCCAAAAGATACCGTAACCCGGTAAAGAAGTTGTGATGGCCGGAATAAAGGTACTGATGATTGACGGCCTGTTCATACAAGTCGACAAACTTAGTATACGTGTAATCATAGAGCCATTCGAGATCCTTGCGCAGTTTATATTTTAGATTAAAACCGATATGGTTGACGTTATCATCGACGCCGACATCATATTTATTCTGGTTCTTCGTGTAGCGCAAAGTCAGGGCCGCTTTGCCGACGGTTAAAAGCACTTTTCCTTTTATGATCGAATAATAGCCGTACGGCGGCAGGCCGAACAAATCTTGGTCATAAAGGAAAGGGACAACTTTATCATATAACCTCCCGTTATCCGTGACGTCAGTATAAAAAGTACTCGTCAGCAATGTCCGCGGATAATCGCGAGGGTCATTCGTATACTGGTAAATTCCTTCCAAAGAAAGGTCCCTTAAAAGGTCATACTTGCCGCCGAAACCGAACCAGCCGATCGACGGGTCCTTTCCCGCCGTAATGCTCGCGTTTTCCAACGGCTCATTGACCAGCGCGAAAAAGTCGGTTAAAGCGTACGACCTATCCGCGGTGATCAGCGGATCTTGGCCCTGAACGGTCTTCGGCAGGAACTCATACCAGACCAACGATTTTAAGGTCAGCTTTTTATTCGGCGTAACCGTAGTATCCCACCGAGCGACCGTCTCTTTATTCTCTCCGGAATCGTTGAACGCGTTGCGCACATCGATATCAAAGGCCAGCTTCTTATCCAAAAAATCCTGTTTATAAGAAATACCCTTGACCACTCGGCCGCGTTCAATGCTATTGCCTTTCATAAAAGCCAATTCTTCACCGCTGAGCTTATCAAAAACGACATATTTCCCGTAATACGTATCGTCGCGGGTGTAACGGTAACTGGTCAATCCCGGATAAAACTCGTTATCAAGATAGGCTGTATAAAAACGCACTTTTTCCCAATCCAATCCGGCGAATATGCTGACGCCTTTATAGGTCTCGCGCACGTCTAAGGCATGATCAAACGAAGTGTAACTGCCGGCGATTTCGAACGAAGCTTTCAGCGTATCGCCGATATACGCGGCGCCATCTATACCGGCTACCATATTCTTACCTTCCATCTTTTGCTTGTAAAAACCGCTTTTTGAGGTAATGATCAGCCCTAAATACTCGTCTTGCCCGTATTTTAACCGCACGGCCTGGTCCAGCGTGTTCACATTCCCGTAATCCTGCCAGAAATTAAGCGGCGCGGCTGCCGTATATTCACTTTCTAATCCCTCGGCACGCGATTGCAGTTTGAATCCTCGCAACAACGTCAGGTTTCTTAAATCCATATCTTTGGAAATAAAAGAATACTTTCTCACCCAGGTCGCTTTCTTTATCGGCGAACCCGGCCGGTCAAACGCTACCGACGGTTCAAAATAATCCAACCAGGGGTTTTCTTCCCAATATATCTTGTTCCCGGAAAGTTTAAGCGGATCATCGCTGATGTACGCCTGGTCTTCATAGGCGAACGGAAAAACCCGTAATGACGCCGACTGGTCTTTGTAATCAAAAAATAATTCCCGGATAATACGGTATTTATACTCAAGCTCTGTCCGCGCTAACTGATACAGGCCGTTATGAGGGTCATTGGCCCCCCAGGTCTCGTCCGCACCGGGCGCCCACGTCAAAGATGTATCCGTAAAATGCTTTACCTTTATCGGCGGGACGTTGACGATATTGCCGGAAGCAGACCGGTACACTTCATCCAACGTCGTATTGCCGCCCGGGAAATACTTCAGGGTAACATCGACGCGGTCGGCTGCCGGATCATGAACGGTAAAAGTACCGTCAGCGCCTTTACTGAGTGACCGCAAACCTTCTATCTGCCTGACTCCCACAAAACTATACGGATCGATAACGATATTCACATGGATGGAAAACGGCGAATCCGGCTGTTGATCATCCAAAGTCAGACTGTACCGCGAATAGATCCCCGTATCATAGCTATTGTATCTACGCGGACCCCACAAATACTGCCAGGGTTTATTTCCGGCGATCTGCTGCATCAAAGGAAAAGACCGGTTCCAATACAACTGATTCGAATCAACGCCTATACCGGCTTGAATCTGTCCTTTAACTTTCAGCGGCTGATATTCACGAAGCGCTTCGTTTTCTTCCGCAAACTCCTCTTGGTTTCCCTGCGGCTCGCCGGTATCCATTGCCGGAGCCCAAGGAATATTTTCACTCATAGCAGAATTTTTATTCTCAAAGACCGCCTCTTCGATCCCCCGGGCCTGAGAAATCCTCCGGGGTTCATCTAACTGTACTATCGGCTCCGTCGCCGGGGCACTCTTTTCAGCAGGAACCGTTTCCGGGACTACTGTAGCGTAAACAGACCGGGATTCTGTTGTTCCGTTTAAATCTTCTACCGTTTGCGCAGGGAGCACGCCGGACATCGAAGTAGTTTCTTCCGCCGCTTCAAAAGAATCTAAAGCTTTACCGACAGCTTCGGTCATTTTTGGGCTCTGTTCACGGGCAGGAATAGTACACGTTGATGTGATTTCTTCCTCAACAGGGCATACGGAAGCAATCGGAGTTGGTTCGGCACTTTTAGCGGTTATGAGAGGAGCCGCAGAATACAATATCTTATCCTGCCCAGGGCCAGGTTGCGGAACAGGAGGTTGTTTCTGAGCGATCTGTTGTAAATATTCTTTAGCCCGGGCGTTATATGGGGATACCATCAAGGCTTTCTGAAAATGCGTTTCAGCCTCTCCAATATCTCCATTCTTGAGCTCAGACTCGCCTAATTCAATAAGGTATTCGACTGCCTCAGAATCTGCCCGGCATACGGAAGGATAAACACAAAGAAACAGAAACAGACACAGACATTTGACAGCGAAACGATGCATCAGTTGTTTTGACGCACCTCCTTTTTAAAGAGTGGGGTAATTATACCAGTAACACAGGCTTTACGCTACGAAGAAATTATGTACGGGATACTTACTTTGAAAATGTTTCATGTATACACCTGACGAAGAACAAAATTCGCACGACGGGTGTACACGTGAGTGCAACGAAACCTCCCCAAAAGGGATCAGCAACTAAACCGTAAGCAAATTATTCTTCCGGAGGTTCTATTATATCCGGAAGGGCCTGCGGCGTAGTCGACGGCAAATCTTGAACATGCTTCAGCCTTCGTTCAATAGTACGGGATTTCTTGGCCGCATCTTCAATCGTATTGCTGGCTTCCTGTAATTTCTTATGGGTCTTATCGAGTATCTCGCCGAAACGGCTGAATTCAGTTTTCACTTCGGATAATATCATCCAGACTTCACTGGCGCGTTTCTCTATCGCTAAGGTCCGAAAACCCATCTGTAGGCTGTTTAGCAATGCCGCGACAGTCGTCGGCCCGGTGATGATGACCCGGTAATCCCGCTGTAATAATTCACAGAGCCCGGGTCTGCGCAATACTTCCGCGTACAAACCTTCGATCGGCAGATACAACACGCCAAAGTCTGTTGTCTGGGGTGGATCGATATATTTCTCCTTGATGTCTTTTGCCTGTGACTTTATCCTCTGTTCCAAAGCCTTCCCGCATTCCTCAATGAGCGTTACCTGCACGTTTTCCTGAGCTTCGAGTAACCGCTGATAATCTTCTATCGGGAATTTAGCGTCGATCGGCAACCAGACAGGTTTACCCTCGTATCCGGGAAGTTTGATCGCGAACTCCACGCGTTCCTTACTGTTTTTCTTTACCGCGACGTTTTGAGCATACTGGTCGGCATGCAAGACCTGCTCCAATAAATTGCCCAACTGGATCTCTCCCCATGTCCCGCGGGTCTTTACATTCGTCAAAACTTTCTTGAGGTCACCTACACCGGTAGCCAGTGTCTGCATCTCACCTAATCCTTTATGCACCTGCTCTAAACGGTCGCTCACGAGCTTAAAAGACTCTCCTAACCGTTTCTCCAACGTAGAATGCAATTTCTCATCGACGGTCTGGCGCATCTGTTCAAGTTTCTTCATATTATCTTCCTGTAACGACCTCAGCTGCGTCTCGATCGTCTGGCGCATACTCTGCATCTTCTGCTCATTGAGCTGCGTCAATTGCGCAAGTTGATTGGAAAAAGTATCCAGCTGATTTTTCTGCAGAGTGGCAATATCCGCCATGCGCGATAACAGGCTTTCGTTGAACTTTTGCAGATACCCTGTAGTCTCTTCCCGCATCTGGCGCGTCTGCAACAGCATCTCTTCTCTATTCCGGGAGATCTCCTCTTTCACCGCGGACTCGATCCGGTCCTGGTTCTTTTGCATATCGGCAGAATACCGCTGGCTTATAGTCAAGAATGAATGCAGCTTCAGCACGATAATGACAAGAAGAATGAAAACAGAGAATCCAACCGCTGATATCAGAAGCGTCACCATATAAGACTATCCTCCATTCCTATCTTTGGCTGTCAACTGGAGCCCCCCGTGGGCCCTTGTTGTACGCCCGTGGTATTCTGGTAAAGGGAATAATACTACTGTCCTTCGGTTACGGTTACCGGCAGACGATAAACACTATTCCAGCATTCAAAACTCAGCGCCCGCATTGGCATGAATTGTTGCCACCCTGTATCCGCGGATGATACCCGGCTTCTTCAATCTTTTTTATAACAATCTGGGGATCGGCATGACCGGAGACGACGACCCGTTTTTTCTGTACGTCAACGTATACGGATTCCACCCCGCTGATCCCGCGGACTTTTTCTTCAATGCTCATCTTACAATGGCCGCAATGAATGTCTTCAACGGCGAATTCCATGTCAGCCGGACAGGATGGCGCTTTACGGCGGATGTACGGTAGCGCGACCAATACAAATAAGATCGCCGCGCAACTGATCTTTAAGATCGAAGGCAGATGTTCTCCCGCGCCGTGCATCAAATGCGAGTTGCTTGCCGCCGTGGCATGCCACCAAAATAAATTAAGAATAAAGCCCATCAGTAATGAAATTGCCGTTATGCTGCTTAAATACAAATATAAGGCCTTCTTCCCTAATTGTGACTTGACGAACGCGATCGTTATCGCATTGGTCGCCGGACCCGCGATCAAGAAAACCAATCCTGCGCCGGGAGAAAAACCTTTCGCGATCAAAGAAGCGGCGATAGGGATAGAACCGGTCGCGCAGACATACAATGGGACCCCGACAAGCAGCGCTGCCAGAAAATCAAAAGGAAAAGGCATATACTGTTGCAAGAACGACTGCGGAATGACCGCGCTGATCGCTCCGCCGACAACGGTTCCGAACAACAGCCATTTGCCGATATCGCCCGGGATCTCAACAAACGAATAGCGGATAAACTCTTTTATCTGAAAAGAAAATGAAAATTGACGATGCCCATGCTCGGCAAACGCTGTAGGCTTTTCCTTCTTACCTTCCGTAAGATAATCCAATCCTCCAAGCAATATCCCCATACATAACGCGGCTAAAGGCCTGAATATCGCAAAAAGCGGGCCTAACAACGCGTAGGTCGCGAAGATCGAATCAACTCCGGTCGTCGGAGTCGAGACTAAAAAAGACAACACGCTTGAGCGGTGCGCGCCCTCCTTCTTTAGAGATTGAGCAAGCGGGATCACCCCGCAGGAACAAACCGGCAAAGGAATTCCCAAAAGTGTTGCTTTGATGATCGAACCCCAGCCACCTTTACCCAGTTGCCGCTGAATAAATTCCCGGCCTACCCACAAATGCATCATTCCGGCAATAACGCACCCTAAAAGGATGTAAAACGCCATTTCAAGCCAGATATGCATTGTTTCGGTTATGAATGTATAGAGTATGTGCATAAATATATTTGAAGGTCTCTTGATGTTCCTTAAAGTTTCTTAAAGTTCCGGGAAGTTGCATTTAAAAAGAGCAACTTTCTGGAGCCCCCAGGGGCAACGTCCATTTCCTTTTTTTATCACCGTTAGGCGATTATTAGAAAAAGGGAAAGGAACGTTCCGGAACATAAGACTTTTTCTTCACGACCACTTTTAAATTAGTCTCATCTCATTACCCCCTTTAGGGGGTAATTCACACTAGTCTCTTTTTGCGCGTTTACACTTAAAAAGAGACTGTGTTCATTATCGGCCTGAGACTTTTTCTTCACGACCACTTTTAAATTAGTCTCATCTCATTACCCCCTTTAGGGGGTAATTCGGCCTGAGACTTTTTCTTCACGAAGTTCGAGAAAAGTCTCGGCCTCATTAAACGTTCCATGTCCCGCTCTTTTCGGCCAACATTTCCTTATTGCAACATTTGATCTTCTTGGTACTCTTCTGCTTCTTTTTGCAGATCACGCAAACGTACGTCTTCTCTTTCTTCCTCTTTTGCGCTCTCATATGCCCGCCTCCTTATCCATATAACCCTTCCTTATGAACGAGTCCCCACGGCTTTAGCCCCGGGTTTGCTGCATCAGCGATTTATAAAATATATCAGAGATTCCAACTCACAAGCCATATCGATCGTCGAGATAAAAACCTCACGCGGCGCCTTAATGTTGACCGGCGCGTAATTCAGGATGGCTTTAACACCGGCGTCGATCAAGATATCGCAGACTTCCTGCGCGACCTCCGGCGGCGTGCAGACCATCGCTATAGTGATCTTATTCTCCCGGATGGATTCTTTCATCCGCGCGATAGGCAGCACCGTCAACCCGTCTTGGACCGTACCGACCTTGCCCTTATCGCTGTCAAACGCGGCGACGATCTTCATGTTAAAGCTGGAAAATCCCGGGAAACCCAATAAGGCGCTGCCCAATCTACCCACGCCGACCAACGCGATCTTCCATGCTTTATCCAGACCCAAGATCCGTTCGATCGCTTCGATGAGCGTACTGACTTGATACCCGACGCCCCGTTTGCCGAATTCACCGAAATAAGACAAATCCTTTCTGAACTGGTCCGGGGTGATGTTCAAGAACTGGCTTATCCGGGATGAAGAAAATACTTGAGTGTCTTTTGCCTGCAGCTGCCGCAAGTTTCTCACATAAAGACTCAAACGTTTTATCGTTTCTGCAGAGAAAGGATGACGCGATGTTTTACTTCTTCTCATCATAGATGTGCTGCTATTGTATACGGCTTTACGCCAATACTGCAAGCGTAATTTTATTCTTGAGTGATCGAGCCGGAAAGGCTTAATACTATCGCCAGATTCTCGATAGCCTTCAAGGAATGCGGCGCATTCTTCGGCATAAAAATAAACATACCGGGTTTCATCATGATCTTTTTACCGCGCAAAACGAATACTCCCTTGCCCTTTAATACCGTGACCGATGCTTCGCGAGTCGACGTATGCTCAGAAATTGCCGTACCTTTGGCCAAGCACATCAGCGTATGATTGGACACATCGGTCTTCACGACGACCGTACTATATACTCCCTCCTTGGGAAACTGCATAAACTTTTGAAGGTCTTTAACTACAGAACGAGACATAGCCATCCTCCTATTTTTTTTCAAGCGATTCCAGCAACGCTACCGCTGTTTTGACAAAATCCGGGCAATTCTTTTCAAATAGTTTATTTTTCCGCGCGAAGGCCACCCCTTCCGTGTCGCTGATATCACATCGTAAAAGTTCTTTGCACATACTCGTGCCATGCCGCGCGATAAATCCATCTATGAACTTTCGCGCATAGGCATAACATTTCTTCTTCGCAAAAACATTGATCGCGTATGGAGACCCGTAACGCAAACCCACGATCAACAGCGCTCCGGTTACCGCGCCGCACGTTTCCCCCTTGCCGGCCAATCCTCCACCCAAAGCGCTGACCATGCGGACAAAAGTCTTTTCATCGATTCCGCAATCCCGGGCGAAGGCCGCGACAACGGCTTGAGCACAGTTATGGCCCTTTCCAAAATGCCGCAACGCGACCATGGTTTTATCTATATTTTTTCCCATAGGCATCTTATTCAATAGGGAAGCCTGCCCGCCTCTGCTGCTTTTTTAAAGACCGGGTCCGCTTATCTTCCAAAACTTTTAACTGCGCGCGTCGGGACCGCCGTCTTTTTTGCTTGCGGATCTTATGAATACGCTGTTGTTCAGCCGATTGCTTTCCCAACCGCAAAGATTCGATCTTGGCTACCAGTATCTTTCGGGCACAGTACCGGTTTAACGCCTGTGAACGCTCTTTCTGGCATTTCACCTCGATACCCGTCGGAATATGTTTGAGGTATACGCACGTCGAAGACTTATTGACGTTTTGTCCGCCATGCCCGCCGGAACGGATAAAACTTTCAAACAAATCTTCATCCCGTATTTGTAAAGCTTTGAGCTTCTCAAACAATAACTTTTCTTTTTGCGCGCTCACACCAAACATAGACATGGCTTTCTCTATAAAATAACTGGTTTCACTCCATCCTTAATAGATAGCATAGTATTAATGAAAAGAGTTGAAAGAAACTTGCAAGGGCAACAATTAAAGATTCCAGACCCCATGCGAAACCAAGCGCTATTTTTTCTATGATTTAGGAAAATAGACGGAGCCGTGATGTCGGAGCGCCGCTGAAACAGGATGTTGAAGTCGGCAGCGAGATGAGCGAAGCGAATCGAGTCTATTTTACTCAAATCATCAAGAAAAAAAGCGCTGTTTCGCGGGGCGATTTTCTTTTCCCTATTTCTTTTGTCGGCAAAAGAAATAGGGGCCAGGGTCAAAGGGACGGGCAAAGTCCCTTTATTTTCAGTGCAATACTGAAAATCCCGAGTCAAATCGGTGATTTGTGTTGGCAACAAACCGATATTCTGAATCATATCATCAATCAATCACCTTCTGGGCGCGGGCAACGATATCCAACGGGACACGAAGCCCCGCGTTCTTTGCGACGCTCAGGTTAACGATGACCGCTCCCTGTTTATTCCGGTCCGGAACGACCTCCGCGGGTAATCTCCCGTATATGATCTTCAAAGCGGCGTTGCCGGCCCAGTCACCAAGCTCAGACGGTAAACGCAGATACGTCAGCAGCGCGGCCGGTGTCATAAAACCATAACAAGTCCCCGTGGGGACCCGCGTATTTCTTTTGGCATACCATATCAGTTCTTTCTCATTACGGCCATACAAGCCGCGGTCGCTGTCAAGAACCAGCATATCGACATACTCCTGCAGCTGAAAGAAACCTTTCTTCCAATCCTTGAAATCCCTGGCAAAATATTTATCCAGTTTTATCTTAAAGACCTTTTCAACATAGGCAGCCTCAGCGCGGGAAAGGCCGGTATCCGGCGCCAAGAACCCTACACGCTGTACCCCTTGTACCCCCGCTTGTTTTCCGCTCATTTTTTTTAATTCGGTTACCAGCCCGTCGACCGGAGACACTTGCACGATACCCGTAACATTTCTCGCGGAAAAACCATACCCGGAATAATCCCACTGCACGCCGCAGAGCACCACCGGCAGATAGGCATATTTATAAAACGGCGCGATAACGTACTTCGCCGACACATCGTCCGCGGCGATGACCACGTCAGGATTATAAGCTTCGATCTCGTCCCGCGCCCTCATCCCGGCCTGCACGCAAAATTCCTCGGTATTATTCCTCTTCGTATCCATGTATACCACTTTCAGATCGGCTTTATCTTTTAATACGGATTCCGCGCCGGCTAATTCTCCATCACCCCAAGCATATCCCTTATGATACGGATTAATATACAAAACCTTTGGCTTTTGCTGAGCAGCAGCGCTACCGGCAAGAAAAAACAATACAGCAACAAACAAACAAACTTTAATTTTAATCATTCGTATCCGATCTAACGTCCTAAGTACTAAAAACTAAGAGCTAACTACTCTCTTGAATATTACCTTAACATACCATGTACTATTGTCAATCGGGTTCGGGACTAAGAATTTAATCGCTGATTTGACGAAACCAGAAGGTCTGACGGGCGGGTTTTCTCAATCTTAATGATCTTAAACGTGAATCCTTCGAAATTCTCGGTATCGAAATCAAAAATGAACCCTTCGAAGCTCACTTTTCCTGACTGCACTCTAACATCTATGGTATCGTTACTGAGATCTATTCCTCCTTTCATGGGATCCTGAGCTACTCCCATAGATATGTCTTCACGCTGAGTTGAAACAACTGCTGTTAATCCTGAAGAAGTTCTTTTTAAAATCGGGATATCTCCCAAACTCTCAAAAACTCGTTTGCCATCAAGAGTTGTATCCCCAAACGAAATTCTCCGCCATTTACTCTCCTGTTCATTCTTCCTCCAAATTCCACGGGATTTCCACTCTTCAATAATAAGATACGCGCCGTCTTTTGCTTTTTGCCCTACAATATTAATCGCGGCTAAAACCTTTTCATCAGAAAGATGCATGACAAGATTGGCAATTCTAATAATGTCTGCCTGCCGGATATCTTCATTTGGATTAAATATGTCCTCTTCCTTGAAAATCAGACTGCTATTATCTCTGGCATACGACTCGGCGGCTGGATCAAGCAGGGTGATCCTCTCGGCCTTTTGCAGGTCAACCTTTGCGTCAATCGCGCGTTTGCGGCCCTGCAAATAATCAGGGGCATCTTTATACACTTTCCCATCAAATTCATATTGCAATGCGCGCCCCTCCGAATCCATCATGACTTTATCTCCATCGGCTTCGAAAGAATATGCATACAGTGCTAAATCGGTCCCAACGACTTGAACATCCTTGCCAACGAGCTGCCGAGCAAGGGCTAAAGTAGTATTGCCGTCAGAAACCGCAACATCGCGAACGACGATCTTTCGATTGCCGGTTCCTTGTAAGTTCTCAACCAATGAAAGGATATACCGATTCGTCTCATCAAGCCTGCCGAAATAAGTATCTTTCGCACTCTCAAATACCCTAAACAAGAAACCCTGTAGAACAACCCTTGCTAACGCCTGCTGTGACGGGTCCAACCGCGAATACGCCGCTTTCAATTCTTGATACACAAAAAGGCTTTTTGAATACAGGAGAAAATATAGCGCGTTTCTAAACCGAATTGTATCGCCTGGCTCTTCTTTGACTATTCTCATCAACCGGTCATAGAAAGGACGTCCATGGACTAAGAATTCCTGGAGCCCCTTATCCTGAAATAGCCCCCCGGTATTTGGCCGCATTCCCTTTGTATAATCTTTCACTAAACTGGCGTTAAAAGCCTTGTCAAATTCCTCATCAGTCAACGCCGACGACGCAGACGGCCCTGACTGCGTTTGTACTATTTCCGGGTTACGGCTGAAGCTCCACGGATTTACCCGCTTCGCCCGCGAAGGCGGGTAAAATATCCTAATGGCTAAACCGTCAAAGGGAATAAATCCTCGTTCTCGACCTTCGCCAAAACGCAGCTCTTCGCGAGCCGACGAAATAACCATATTTCTTTCGAATGCCTGAATCAATCCTTCCGCGGAACCCCGGGCCTCATCTCTCTGTGACAATTCGGTTTTTCCGAATACTGTTTGATACTGTTGGTCTTCCCGAAGAGATATCATCTTCCGAGCAAAATCATACCCTTCGCGTCCGCTGAATCCCGCGCTCTTAAGTATGGACACGCCGTCGATCCAGTTATCCGCTTCCAAAAGATCCCATGTTTGCTGGTTCATTCCTGGCGGTACCCTCAGACGATGATCGATATTTCTTACGAACATCAAATGATCGCCTCTACGCAGATGTTCGATCTCATGCGCCAATAAACCGGCAAATTCACCAAGAGTGATCTTGCCGTTCCTTATGAGCTCGGCAAAATCCGCCAGAACATGCACATTCCCGTCCGCTTCTACCCAGGCGTATGAACCGGACTGCTCGTCAAAATGCGGGATGATCTGCGGCTGATACGGCAACTGCGCGGCTTTCACCAGCGCGTCGAACATCCCTTGAATCGGGTAACTCTTTACGTAATCAGTTATTGCGTCTTTTTGTATCGATGACGACGATCGTCTTCTATCTTCTCTTAACAAGGAACTCCCTGATAAGCTGCGCGCAAGATCCTTGGCCTTACCATAGAGGATCTGGCCGGTAGTGCTATACCCTATTTCTCTTGCGATCTGCGCTATAACCGGTACATTATTGTCACCTCCCCAAATAGGATATGACCCTTCTTTGCCGCTTGAGAAATACTTTCCCGGTTCGCGCGCGTCTGTTATAACCGTCGCATCCGGATTAAACTGACGCGCGGGGAAGATAACATTTTCAAAAGCATTTCGTCGGCTTTGTTCTGCTTTTTGAATATGAGAAGACGGAGAATATCTTGAAATATATCTTCCGCCGATAAAAGAACGCATCGATGCGTTAAGAAAAAGCGTTTGATATTGTACCGATTCAATAAAAGCCCGAAACGCCGGCGCGGATTCCAGCAAATTCTGGCGGACATACCAAAATCGCTTCGTATTTTGCTGAGCATCAGTAAACTCAACAACCGCATTCCCAAGCAGGGCTTCTATAGTACTTCTTGAGACAATTTTCTTTTCCATCGACGCAGGATCAATGTACGCAAACGAGCCTTCTTTTGAATTAAGAAATGCGGTTGGGCCTGCCATCCCCCGATGTCCCCAAATCTTTTCAATCTGTCGTAATGCTGCCATTCCTTCTTGTACTTTTTGACGGGTAAGAAATTCTATCTTTCCATTTTTTTCAATCGTAAAATAATGAATACCTTTTATCTCCCCATTCAAGAGGGACATTATTCGAGTTACCGCAAGCGCACCTAGGCCACTTACATTATAAAGCGTTGCCAAATATTCCATTTTCATAATAGGATCATAGGGAACATTATCAAAAGAAAGCATGCTATTTTGTTCTTCGTAATACCATCCGGTTTTGTCTACGTCCCGCGCCTTTTTCGCGAATGTTACCATGTCATCTATTGAACCAAAATAGTCCATCCCCACAGAAATGACATCAGTAACGTTCTCTGCGACACTAAAAACCTTGTGAGGATCGAAACCCCCAAAAGGATAAAAGACAACCGGACCTTGAGCGCCAGTAAGAGAAGGTATTTTTCTATACTCCCGCAGGTATTCTTCTGCTCTATCTGACTTCTTTATGCTTCCTTTCCATTGAGTAACAATTTCTTTAAGCATCCGTCCCTCAACGATAGTACTTTCCAATACGTTGCTCTGTGAATCTATCAATCCCGTATATAGAGACTTCTGCGCTAAAGCACTCGATGATTGCTTATTGTTTCCTACCAACGCGTACGCGCGTTCAAATCCTTCCGATTGCAACGTCACAAAGCCGTTATCGATCAGTTTCGCCTGTCCGTCCATTACGCGTACATTGCGGGGGGCGAAATCGAACCAGGCGATAGCATTCTTTCTGAAAATATTATGCCGGTCCAATTCTAATTGCGCAGCCGCCTGTGGATTGATATCTTTCGATTGCACAGTTCCTTTTTCCTGGATAATGACGCCTCCGTTACCCATTGTCACGTAAACGACCGGCGCGAATCCGGGTAACGCTGCCAATGAGATATCTCCCACACGCTTCTCTGCAACCGGCTCTTTCTTAGCCTGCAGATACGCGGATACAAACCCCATATGGTACGCTTCTATTGAAAACATATCGGCGGGGTTTAATCCCAACTGCATTAACGCGTGGGAATCTTTGAATATCTTAAAGACAATATCTGTTCCTGTTATCTCAAAAACATCAGCGAATAAGCTGCTCTCTTGGCTTAAAACCTTTATGTCTGCATACTTACCCTGTGTGATATCCTTCAGAGTCCGCTCACGATCCGTATCTAAGCCTTGCTTGATACTTCTGATGACCTCGTAATACGTGCTTTCGTTCTTCAACTCGAGTTCACTGCGTTTTATGGAAATAAATCGCTCTCCGGCTAATGATGCCAGCATAGTCACCGGCCGTGAATCCTGGATCATCCCTAATCCCATATACGCGCTACGCCGGATCAACTCGTTATTGTCGTCCAAAACCGTTATCAATGCCGGAACCGCCTTTAATGTCCCCATTCTCCCTAATGCGATCGCCGTTTTCTGCCGAACTTGCGGATCCGTATCCTTCAGCTGTTTCTGATAGCCCCTGATCACTTCATCTTCTTTACTGATCGCTACTTTACCGGTCTGATTCCATGCCAAAAGATCAACCTGATCTCCTGCAGACGTATAGAACACGATGATATTGTTCCTATTTCGATCCAACTGAATCCTCTCGGCATCTTTAAATAATCCGAAAGCATTGATCACGTCTTCCAGTCCGCTTAAGCTTCGATATATCTCCTGTTCATATTCACGCTTCTTTTCCACGTTCTCCGCCCGCTGCATAAGCCTTATAGCGCTAATGATCGTATTGGCGCCATTGTCGACATGGTGCTCAATCGTACGGCGTATCGGCCCGCTGATATCCTCCGGCAATCGGCTGAAAAGGTCCCGGACCGAACGACCTCTGGCCATATCGCTGAGCCCATAACCTATATTCTTGGCTTCCTGCAAATACCTGTCATCGCGCGTCTTCTTGAAAGAATCCAAAGCCCGCCGCAGCGGCATAATACTCTTTTCCAATTCTGATATGTACATACCCATTCCTTCCGCGATAACGAGGGAATACTCTTTTATATTGACCGACGACGACGCCAGCGTTCTTTTACCCTGTTCCGATACGCCGACGACAGAACTGGAAGATCGGCCGCTCTCGGGGGCTTGAGAAGCATCCCGGAGCCGGCCATTCTGATAATTGATAAGAAGCTGGTTGAGAAAAACAGGGATACTATTGGGAAAGACAATGTCGTTGCGGTGTTTCACGGGCAAAGATCTCTTGATATAGTTCTCCATCTGGCTCCATGTCGACACCTCTGGATCCTGAAATCCCTCAAGCAGCTGATACACAATCTCATTTGATACTTTCCCGTATGCGGTCGCGTTCCAACCGATGAAACTTACGTCGGTTGAATACGAATCAAATACGGAGCCGGCAGATGTGGCGCTGCGGCACGACGATATGAAGAAGACTTTATCAATGTTCTGTTGAATATTCTGACGCTTATATACCCGTTCTTGTCTTCCGGCATGCGACCGGGAAACGATAATACCGACAGACGGATCGCTTATATCATCATTAATATTATAGTATTTCTGCGCGCCATCGAACAAAACAATAGTCACTCTCCCTTTCCGCAGCGTCACAGCTCCTTCCTGCCGGGAGATTTCTTCATACCCTCCTTGCCTAAATCGCTTCAATGCCAGGCCGAAATGGTCGTTCATGGCGTCATCGTCTCCAAAGATCATTTTCACCGTGAAATCGCTTTGTTTAAGCTTTCCCGGCAATGCTCTGTCCTGACGCAGCATTTCAGGAGTAAACGAATATGAATCAACAACGTTTTGAATATCCCGCTGATCCAGAGCAGAAAAATCATCCCGGTACATGGCGATGATAGAGGCGATAAAAAACCGTTTGATCCCCTCGGATTCCTTATACGTATCCAAAAACGCGCGCTGAACCTCTCTTGAATATTTAAAATCTTTATCCTTGAGAAGGCTTTCGGCGAAAAGGACAAGACGCGCCCCCTGAAAAGATATATTACTTCCCGATATATCTTTGAACATATACGTGATCAGTTCCCTGACAGCTTCCGGCGTACTCATAAGGTCCTTGGACAGATTGAAATTCGCTGCCGATAGAATGAATCGATCGTAGTACCTTCTATCAGGATCGATCTGCCGGACAAACGCATAAAAATCTTTCCCTTCGGACTGCGCCTGCTGTTTAAGCCGCGACATAATGAGCTGCGCCAGATCGCCAAAAGTATCCTCATCCTGAAACGCAACATAAAGTATAAACGGCATGTTCGATGTCTGCTCAAAAAGCCGCTTCTCTAATTCTTCGTCTGAGATACGCTGTTCCAGATGTGCCCGGCGTAATGAATCTACTATCCCGCCTACGTAACGGAGAAATTCTTTGCGCAACAACTCATGCCCGTTCAACGTCAACAGGGTAAGCTTCTTCTTAGCGTCCGCGTTTCCGTAGTCAGCCAGCATACGCAGGATATTCAGCGATTCACGGTCAGATACCTGTTGGATTTTACGGTACACTTCTTCCACATTGTAACTATATAAAATTTTCCTCGCAGAAACGTTCCCAAACCGCGCCAGGACCTTTAACATCTCGATCCGAGTCTCCAACGATTTCGTTGCATCATTAAGAAGCCGCTCGGATTGCACCTCCCGGAATAGGATACCCAATTCTTCCTTGCGCTGAGGCAATGCTCGCCAGTGGTCAAGCAGTTCATAATCCCCTGACCTGAACAGCACTTTGATCGCTTCAAAAGCAAAAGGATTCCCGACCTGGTCCAAGTCCATCAGTACGGACAGACTTTCGCCTTTGTTATCAGGGTATTCGCGCAAAACCACCGAGACATTGAAAGACTTCAGTACTTCCGCGGCTTGAGCATGCCCTATTTCCGCCAAGCGTTTAATAAGCCCGACTCTCTGGAATAACGATTCTTCCCGGCGTTCAAGGAGCCGCGCGGCATCGACTTCTGCCAATACTTCTTTCAGCCGCTCTCTCTCGACGTGCGCGACAGTCCAATTCAACATGCGAAATGCGTCAGTATCTCCATTTTGAGCCCGCTGTTCGAATACCCGGAATAGATTCAGATTTCCCCTGAACAGTAACATCTCCAAAGACCGTCGTGCCTCTTCATCCCCATCGGGAAGACTCTCTGCGATCTTCACAGGGTTGATCTCCAGCAATACCGATTTCGCCTTCTTATGGCCAGCATCAGCAAAATGTTCCAGAATATTAAGAGCAGTATAATCACCAGATTCGATCCGCTGGATGACCGGCTGGATATCGATCGCCTCGACCCTTTCCCTGAAAACGGGATCTTCTTCTCTTTGTAATCTATTGATAACATATGCTACCCCGCCGAATCCTTGTTGAAGCAATTCGATCAATTTTATCTTAGCGCCCGGATTACCTAACGCGGCAAGTTTCTCCAAAACTTGCGCACCGCCTTCCGGCAGGTCTCCTTTAGGGTCTGGCGTGATCGCCGACACATCGAATGAAGCTGCCCTTACTAAGGCATAAGAATTGCGGAAATAAATAAGGTCCTTCAATAAATCAATCTGCCGCGCTGGAGCAAGTTTTTCAAATATTGTTTCAATAACAGGCCCCTCTAATGTCCGCAGAGCGCGCCGGGCAGATAGAAAATCATCACCCTTGGCGATCACACTGAGTTCGATCATCGCGTCCGGGACGCCCTGCCGAACCATATCTATCAAGGCTGATAACGCCGCGTCGTTATGGTGTTTCGCCAGAAGCTGTAAAGCGCTTACTTTATCCTTAACAAAAACCATCGAACCGATGACTTCTTTGACATCAAAATTCTTTAACGCAGTTCGCGCTTCGCTGTTTTTCAAGTCGGCAAGCTTGCCAAGAAGCCGAACAGCATCCGAAGACCCTTTTAGGGCTTCCTTGATCAATGTGCCCGTTTTTATTTCCGATTGTAAAACCTTTTCGGCCTGAGGGAACCCGGATTCCGCTATTTTAAGCAAGATTTCCATCGCCGCATGATCCCCTTCTGACGCGGTTCTTACCAAATAAGGCAAAGCCGCCGGATTTTCTCCCCTGGTCAAGATACCTAAAAGATCAATGGCAACATCTCTATGCATAGAAAGCATTTTCGGCATCGTGTCAAGCGAGATCCCACGCAACATATCCCGCGCGGATCTGTTCCCTTTTTTTGCCAACGAATCAAGCATCGCGACCGCTTTTGGCTCCAATTGCCTGGCTCGTGAATATAGATATCCCGAATTGTATCCGGCGGCAATCTTAGTGAACATGCTGCTGTCATCCCCGTGATCTGCTTTCATTAAAATATATAGGGTTTCCTGATCTAACAGTTGAGCATATAACTTATTAACCGAGGGATTCCCATGATAGAGAAGAAGATTCATTGCCTTTAGAATGTCTTCCCACGGTGACCCATCCAATAAGGCAACGGCAGGAAAACTCTTGAGCGCTTCTTTTGCCTGGACATTATTTTGTCTTGCAAGTTCTGCGAGAAGAAAGACCACGGGCGTCGATGGGTTTTTCATTAACGATTGTATGGGAATCTTTTGCGTTAACAAAACTGCGTCGTTGTTGCCGCTTTCCACCAATCGCGTAACAATCCGCAGGGCTTCGAGATCTCCTTCCCCGGCCCTCGTTGCCAACGATGAAGGAACCGTTAAATATTTGAACCCTTCACCTCTGGAGAATAGCCGTGAATCGGAAAGAATCGATAGCAGCTCTAAAGACGGATGCTTTTCAAAAGAATCGATCAACGCTTTTTTATTAAAAATCCCCACCAACTGCTTTGCCTGCGGATTTCCCTCCCGCCACATATAGAACAGCATATCCAAAACTTTGAGGTCGCCATGCTGTACTCCGGTAACAATATCGTCTGAAAAATAATAGTCCTTTATCAACTGTTTGGCTTTTTCGTTCCCACTAGCCGAAAGTCCGGTAAGAGCAATGAGTTTTTCAATCGTCGGATCTAGTATCAACGGTGTCGGGTCTATCTTGCGGATTTTCTGGCCAATAGCAGGGGCAAAATTATGCAACAGCCGTGTGACGTCCCCTTCGGCGAACTGTCCCCGCATCAAAGATTGCAGAGCGGTATCCGCAGATAATGATTTTTTAATAAAGGCTTTCTGTTGGGCATGGCCGTTATCCATCAGATAAAACAATATTTCCAGGGCTTGCTTATTCCCCTGCTCGCCAAGGCTTATCAATCCCTGAATCGCGTGCGGATTCTCTTGCCCGGCAAGATACGCGATACTTTCGAACGCGGCTTTATTGCCCTTCTGCGCCTGAACAAGCCATTGCCGCACCGGCAGAGAAAAGATGAATTCCCGGGCATGAGGGTTAGCGCGCGCGTCCAGTATTCTTAAACTTTTCAACGCAGGGATATCGCCGGCTTTCGCCGAATTGACAAGCCCGGAAACATCGAAATCACGCATCAGCCGTACCGCTGTATCGCTGCCGTATCGGGCAAAATGCTCAAGAACGGGAAGAACCTCGGATGAATTCCCTGAAAGCAGCTGTTTCAATTCTCGTACTGGAAAGACTCTGTGCTCAAAATTCCGTACCTGAAGCACCTGATTCGGCGAAATATCATCCGAATCCTTCAGCTTATTTGCCCTGCGAAGCCGGTCAATATCGATGGTAAACATCTCGGCTATCTTAAGTAACGTATCTCCGCTCCGGACGACATAGAAACTTTCAGACAATGGTTTGATCTCCAATGGCTGAAACTGCCCGTGTATCGGCTCAGAAGAGCTTACTCGTACGTGCAGATGCGGGCCGCTCCAATGCTTGATCCAAAAAAACCAGTTAGCCGAAGCCAAAAAATGGGATTGTTCATCAACGACACCCCGGCCATAACGCCCGGCGATACCGGCGATCTTTTGTTTCCATCCTTCGGTAAAAGCTCCATCCACAGGAACGACATCCAGAGCGCCGGCAAGATGTTCTCCGGCCGTCTCTTCAGCCGGACGCAGCCCTGATGTAACTCGTGCCCGGCCTTCAACCATCAGATCAACTATCAAATCAATGTCCTGCGCGCGAGCCTTTACATTCTGATAGGTTACTACTCCGTTTCCCGCTGATCTTACTAATTCTTCTCTTAAAGATTCCTTCTGCAGCGTTAACTGTGATGACTCATCTACAGCGTCTTTTCTTGTCTGAGAAATATTCACCGTGACCGATGACATATCAATGCCCTTGTACCGTTTCATCATAGTAACCGCGTTCGTGCCGCGATTAAACGGGAAAAGTATTCCTGTTGTGTCGCCAAGCACATCGTCGACTCCCGGAAGAACTGCAGTTATTCCTCCGTCTGACTGAATAAGTTTTCTAACCGTAGGGACCTTCAAAAATTCTCTGAGATTGAACTTACCGTTATCGGCCAGCGTCGAGATAACAAAATCGAACGCATCTTCTTCAACGGTATCTCCCTGAGCGGCGACCACGCTGACTAATGCTTTTAGAAAATCATTTTTACTCTTTCCCTGTATTTGAACATTATGTTTTTGAGCCATCTTATAAATAGCCCAGCGGACCAACGCGTCATCGACCAATCCAGGGGAGAACGGATGGTTCGTCGATATCGCGACTACCCACAACTGCGCGGCCGAAAGTGACGTATTGCTCAGCCCCATCTCCTTCAAAATTGATATAAAACGAGTCGCATTCTCATTCATACTCCAGATAAGGGCTTGTTTTGCCATCTGGTCGTCGTTGGCGATCCGCTGCCATGAATACCGGCTGTATTCAGGATGCTTCTCTTTAAACGCCTCGATAATAACTTTGCCGGTCTCATACGGCCCTTGCGTTTTTGCCCGAAGCAGACTCAGGAAATTTTCAGCCTCAATAGCGGTAAGACTGTGATCGAGCGCGCGAGAGGTATATTCCATCAAAAGTCGCGGGCTGGTTCCTCCTTTCTGGGTCTCAAAGTATTTCGTAATGACAGCATACGCTTCCGCGTAATCTCCATTAAAAACTTCCGCGGGATTGGATATAATCGTCGGCGGCACGGCTTGAACCGGTCTCGGTACCACGGATAGCACATCCTGAGGATATATCGTTGTTCCCATTAAAAATGAGCCGATGAAAAGCGCGAAAGCTGTTATGGCAGCGGTGAAAACTCCCGCTCGCGGCGTAGCACCTTTATTCTGATCAAAACGCTGTAAATGTTCCCCTTCTTGCATACCGGCAAATGCCCGGTAAGCTTTAACAACGGCATAGACTCCCAGAACAATCATACCGGCTGGAACAGCCAAAGCTAACGCTTTCGTTATGAATTCCGGATAGGAGAATTTAAACAGCCCATACTGGACCCAATATGCCGTAGATACTGCCGTGGAAACCGGTACGGCGTACCGCTGCACCAAGCGGGAGACATTAGCCATAAAACCAGAAGCTCGTTCTTCGTGGACAGCAGTTACCGTTGGTTGTAAGACAGTCTGACTTTCCGGCATACTTGCCAGACTATCTTCCCTGGCAAGCTCAGCAGACGCTTCTCCGGCTGATTCCCGGTCTCGGAGAATATCGCCGACATCATCCAATAACTGCTGCAACGAATCTTCCCCACGCACAACGCCGTAAATCCGATCATTGATTATCCGGTTTATCGCCTGAAGTTCGTCTGGATTCGTAACTGCGGACTCCGTTTGTTCGTTTCCCGATTGCTGCCTTGACCAAGCCATACCCGCCTGCTCCGCAATGCTTACTAAGGTCTTATCCGCATCCGGATGAGTGAAAACCCATGCGGCGAGGATTGAAATCACATCAAAATGATGGCTCACGATAAAAAGCTGTTTTGCTTTTAAACCCTCCCGATTTTGTTCCAGCCATTCGACAGCCTTCCGAACTGCTCCTTTGCCCTGATAAAAACCGGCCGCCTCATGCGCAAATGCCGAAACGTGAGCCAATACGTCCGGATCGTTCATGCCGCGTATCGCTTTCTCAACATCTGAATCCGGCTCAACATCGATAGGCAAAACAACATTACCTTCACGCAGGGCATTCTTTATCGCGCGAACTATTTGTCCTCCTTTCTGGTCTTGGAAGAACTGTGTGATAACCGCCACATCATTCCCGGTAGTTTCTTTATCGAATCGTGCTACATATTCTAAGGAAGAAGAACTTCTCTTCTGTCCTGGCGCTGCTTGCGCTTTTGCCGACGACGACTGAGTCCCTATAGTTGAAAAGGAGATACTTCCTTTAAGTGTGTACGCAGATTCCAGAGAAGTGATGTTCCCTAAAGTAGACGAGCCTGCCGAAAAGCTGTCGATCCCCTCTTTATAGCGCGGGATGTACGCAACATCCCTGTTGATCCCTCCACATCCGCCATCTACAATCACCACAGGAATACTTTTTTCTTTTTTGTCCGAAGAATCCTGAGCTTCTACTTGCAACGCGGTTGCCACAAGCATCGGAAGGGCATTCGGTTTAAAAAAGTTCTCAAGCGAATTCGGCATCTTTTTTCTCAGCTCGTCCCAAATCCCTGCCCAATCCCGGCTCGAAGAAAGCCCTTTGGCAATTTCCGTAGATAGCGCGACAACTAAGGCGTTATTCTGATCGCCGTAACCGGTATCACGAGTCCCTATAAATTGAGGAACGATCTTATCAGACCCTACTCCCCCGAAACTTTCTCCTTCATAGGAATGATGCCGGGTAAAAATGAGAGAATAGTCTCCAGACTCCATCATTTTTCTGAGATTTTCATCCTCTATCCCCAGAGCCAGATGATACTCCACAGTTACGCCATTAATCTTCTGTTTATATATCGTATCTATTCCTTTTTTCTTCTGTTCTTCATTCGGCGACGCTTTGACTCCGGGAATCTCATTTTTCAAAGTACCCAAGAAGCTCTTTGCCGACTCGGCAAAATCAACCAGCACACGGAGTGTGTTCCTTTCTTTCATCAGTGATCCGTACGGAGGAGCGTTTAAATAATCAACCACGTTTAATACCTTTCTCTCATAGCTATTCAGACGTTCCCGTTCGACAGGAAATAATTTAGACATAAGCACGAGAGCAAATACTCTTAATCTTTGATTGTTTGTCGTCCGTATCGCATCCATAATTACTTCTTTCAGATAACTCCGGATATCCTCATTGCCGGCCCTATAAATATCTTCTATAGCCGCGGAAATATATGGCAAAACCTTTGATAAGTTCTTCTCATCATTTTTTGTCACCTTAGATATCCGAACATTTTTAACAAGGATATTTTTAATAAGTTCAGCGGCTGCCTTAAGCGTTTTTTCGTGCTCACTCTTGGCCGAAGTACTCAAAAGAAGCTCGACCAACTTACCTCTACTCGACATGGCTAACAAGAAATCTGATTGGGCTGCGCCATCTTTATCCAAAATACTCAACCACTGAACCGCTCCGCCGGATTGCTTTGCCCGGTCCATAATATCCTGGAACAACAATTTAAACGTCCCGGTATATAACTCATACGTCCCATAAGCCGCAAGAAGATATGCATCCTTATCCTGAAGCGAACGTAAGAATTCCCGGGTTATTTTCTCCCAGTTTGACTGATACCGGTCGTGTACTCGATTTATCCATCGGCTGATACCGGGATAAAATACCGAGAAAGAATCCGTGTTCTCCGCAGCAATATCGGTTTGCCGAGCCCTTTCAAAAGCTTGGGTATGCTCTTTATTCAAAGGATATATATCCCCCTTTTGAATGCCGAAGACGCGCCCCCACGCCCAAAAGAACCCTTCACGGATCCCTACTGCCCGGTGAGACAGATCGGCAAGGTACAGAGGCAAATATTCTTTTCCGCTTTTCGACTGATAAAACATCCGCCAGATCAGATTTCGTTGCTCTATCTTATTGAGCTGGTCTACAAATCGGATATTGTTGAAATACGCGTCTCTCAACGCTATATCCTGAGCCTCTAACGGTTCTTTAGAATTACGCAATAGGTACATCAGGAACATCATGCGCGATGTTGGCGCAAACTTCAGGATCTTCGACGTATCATGAAAAATGCTCAGGATCTCAGGCTTCCTGGAAGACGTCTTCCAGCCTCTTAACACATGGGGAAGGATTCTCTTTTGTACCCCGGAAGAAAGAGCAATGAATGATTCCGTATTTAAAAAAACATTAATGAATATTCCTTGTATTTCTTGCTCAAACTCCTGATCCGCCTCCGAATTAAGCTGTATTAACGCGTCAAAAACATCACGTAGTAATAAACTATCCGGATGGATCGCCTCTTGTTGAATAATCTGCCGGTATACTTCCAACAGATACTGTCTTGGCTGTTGATCGAGAAAACCTCCTTTCAGAATAAGCTCATTCAGTCGGCCAAACTCCTTTTCAAGCGCTTCTTCAAACTTTTGCCGAATTACTTCATCTGATTCCTTCCGACGCGCTGCGTCAACATCTTCTAAGCGTCTAATCCATTCCCCAATCTCTCTATGAACCGTTGCTTCTTCCGAATTGGCTCTTGATGGAAGAGGAATAACTAACCCCGCAAGCAACAATCCTGCGATTTTTAAGAAATCCCTTCGTGCAGGTTTTTGTATGGCCCGGCCTGCATCTTCCGCCCACTCATCTTTACTTTCCTGCCACTCATTCATCTCTACCGACGAAGCCGCGCTCTTTCCTGCTCGCCCCATCGTCCCGGCTTGCTGAGCAAAAGATCCTCCATCGTCCTTCAGATATTGAATGTTCTTTCCAGTCGCAGGCATGATTTCCGTCATTACCGTAGTGCTCGAACGCAACAAATCCCTGGGTAAATCCTGAATCGGCAGTTCGGTGATAGCCGAACTGGCGCTTCGAAGATCTGCCCCCCCGGAAAAATACCGCCTCTTAATATCTTTATTCAACACTGGGTCATAATTCGCCTTAACATAATCAAAAACGCCTTTCTTATAAGCTTGGACATACTGGCTGTAGATCTTCTCTTTGATCTGCGGGTCATTGACATTAACGCCTTTGATCTTTTTCTTATTTAAATAGACTTTCTCTAAAATAGTTTCTTTAAGCTTTTTCTTAAACCATGTCGCCAATATCAAGGAATGATAGATCTGGCGTAAATAGGCAAAATTTTTACCGGAATTGACTTCTTCTTCGATGATTGGGAGGACAACTTCTTTCATCAACGCAGCCGTAAAATTATTGACTTCTTTGACGTTCTCTTCTTTGATCTTTCTCGTATCTATCGTTTTGTTATCCAAGTTATGCTTTAATGCCATATAATCTTCTTCAAGCATCACTCTCAGATGCGTCTCGCCGATAAATGCTTTATCTTTGTCTTCATAAACAATAGCTTTATCCGGTATTATCCAGATCTTGCTATAGGTGCTGATCGGGATATTCGTAGTGCCAAAAAGGTGGAGAGCCCGCTGGTAAACTTTCTCCCAGAACTGTTTACCAAGAGGGCTCTCCGGGTAGGTTAGAGAGGCCACAAGTTGTTTAAGCACATAATCCTCTCCAAGCAGATCTTTTCCCATTTCCGTCTGGCCTAATGCCTCAGGCACCACACGGTCTTTCTCAAAGGGTGATAAATTCACCCAAAGGTCTTCCTCAGGTATCGTCAACGATGCTAAGAAATACTTAATAAGGCGATTGGCTTCTGTCTTGAAACTTTCCCGATCAAGACTGGTATCTCCTTCATCCACGATGAAATTGAATTTGAAAAAGTTCTTTTCATTGAACTGTATCCCGCGTAAGAACGGCAGACTTCCATGCTCGCTGGTGCTGATAAGCTGGGTTGGCAAGGGCATATACGGCAAAGCGGTTGGAGAAACCGAAACAGTCTGAGAAGAAACCGATGGCGGGGCGATAATCACGCTCGTGCAGACAAACGTGATCAGCACAAAATGATTAATGATCTGAAACAGAACACTATCTTTCCGTTTAATCATGCAAACACCCGTTGTTATTTGGATCGCCTCTCTACCTACCTATATCTTAGGACCCACCCAATTAGAGTGTGCCATATTTTGGAGAGGTTTTTAAGGAGATTTGGGGGGTGATTTGGAAACGTTTTCATTTTGCCGCTTTGCGGCAACACAGATGATCACCCCCTTTGGGGGTAATTCGATAATAAATTTTGCCGACAAAATTTTATCTCATTACAGATTTATATCCGCACGATGATCACAGATGACAAAATGTAGATGATTATAACTGATAAAAGAGAAGAAAACAGTATCGTTATTCAATAGATTAAATCCGTTGTCTTACTGTATTCCGGGCTAATCAAACTTGTGACGTGTGACTTGTCACTTGTGACTGGCGACTAGTAGTCGCCGAAACAGGTGCCGACTGCGCGGGCGGATTGCAATAAAGGATGGTCGAGCGGAATGATACGCGGGCCGACTGCGGCTTCCCGCAGATGAACACTGCGTAATTGACCGTTCTGAAAACCGGACATATAACCAAATTCGTTATTGAGGACCATATCCACGGCTTTCGTACCTAATTCAGTACAGATAACTCTATCAGCCGAACTGGGAGTCCCACCCCGTTGTAAATGACCAAGAACGACCGCACGGGTCTCAAGGCCGGTCAATTTCTCTATTTGCGCGCCCAAGACAAACGCAACGCCTCCCAAACGGACCGAATCCGGGCTCTCTTTAACAATACGCTGGACAACGACATCTCCACCCTGTGGTTTAGCGCCCTCAGCGACGACAATAATACTGAACCGCTTCCCTTTTTTATTCCGTTCGCGCACTTTCTTTGCGACCGCATCGATTGAATAGGGGATCTCCGGAATAAGAACAATATCTCCTCCGCCGGCAATGCCCGAATGCAACGCGATCCAGCCGGCCTTATGGCCCATCACTTCAATGATCATTACCCGATGGTGCGATTGCGCCGTGGTGTGTAAACGGTCAATGCCTTCCGTGGCAATAGACACGGCAGTATCAAAGCCAAACGTTACTTCGGTCCCGCTGATATCATTATCTATGGTCTTGGGCACTCCCACGACAGGAACGCCGTCTTGAAAAAGCTTATAGGAAACGCCCAGGCTGCCGTCTCCGCCGATACAGATCAGGGCGTCGATATTCATCGCTTTAATATTCTTCAATGTTTTCTTGGAAACATCTTTCAGGATCACGTCTGTTCCCTTCTTGATCGGATAATCATACGGGCTGGCCGTCTTTGACGTTCCCAAAATGGTTCCGCCTAACGTCAAAATGCCGGATACATCGTTCCAATGGAGAGTACGAAAACGGTTTTCTACCAACCCGTGAAACCCGTCTTCTATGCCGATGACTTCAAAACAACATTCCTGCATTGCTTTCTTGGTCACCGCACGGATGACAGCGTTACTGCCCGGGCAGTCTCCTCCCCCGGTAAGAACCGCTATGCGTTTACTCTTTTTCATTAGATTACTAAAAGATTATTGGTGAAGTTCTGCTATGTTATTGATGATGACCGTGGCTGGAGTATTGTCGCTTCCGGCGCTCTTCTCTACGATAAACCTGATTTTAGCTATCTTATGTTTATTGATCATCCCCAGTATCTGCTCAGAACCTATGATCACGCGCTTATTCTCCCGGTCCAACTTGATACTAAAGAGTTCATTGGCGTGACAGGTCTTATAGTCCGTATCGGTTGCCGAGACTTTCAGTTGTTCACCGCCTTGTAGCCCGCGCGCGAAGAAAACAATCGGTTTACTGACAATGTCCCAGGGTGCGTGAAAAACGACCTCTGCGGAAGCTCCCGTGCACGTGCTCTCACACGATAAATAAATGCTCCCATCCTCAACTTTCCCGGCCCCGTGAGAAACCCCGCCCCGAAAGGATATCGTTCCCAGTGCTTCTAAAGTATGGTTGTCCTTTGATTCTTTTACGGAAGCTTTCGTGTCGGCTTTTGCCTGGACTACCTCTTTCTTCGAAAACGGATTCCAGGAGAATCCTTTCCCCGGCGCGCCCAAGAGATAATATAAAGGAATTCCCAATAATATGAGAATCGTCCAAAACATATACCGTATCTGGCTTAAAAATGCTAACGGAGCTTTCTTGCCGTTGACGATGGGTATTTTGGATAACGGAGCCTTTCCCTCACTTACCGGAGAGGATTTAAGTGTCCCATTTCCACCTCTTTTATAGTCATTTACACGCGATTTAGCTGCCATTTTTCTTGAAGCTACGGTTCTTGCCATGCGTGTAATTGTAGCATGTTTTTATTAAATGTAAACCCAAATAATCCGGAGGATCTGATAATCTTATCATGATGGAAATAGTCGCAAATCATTTACTATCAGCATGTTAGGTAGAATCAAGAGTAAAAGTATCCGGCCATTTAAGCGCTCCGAACATATTTTACTTGATTCTTTGACGATATTCTTTCAATATCCGCAGGGTTACCGGTCCGGCAGACCCCTGGCCGATCGGCTGGTTTTCGACTTCCCGAACCGGCATGATCTCCATCAACGAACTGGTAATAAAAACTTCATCCGCGGCAATAAACTCCTGTACCGGGAAAGCCCCTTCCGCACAGGTCAAACCAAGATCCTGTATAATATTGAGCGTCTGGCGCCGAGTAATGCCGTCTAATATACCGCACATCAGCGACGGGGTCCTGACCGTATTGTCCTTAACCATAAAAATATTGCTGCGGGAACCTTCCTGTACAAGTTCCTCGGTACTTAAGAACACGGCCTCATCCTTCTTCTGCTGTTGAGCATAGAACCATGCCAACCGGCTCTCCAGATAACTGATCGATTTTACCTTGCTATAAAGGCTCTGGGGATGCCTGCGATACGGGGCGACAACAATGGTATAGCCTTTCTTATAGTCTTCTTCCGGGTAATACGTAAACGTGTCTACATAAATAAGCACCCCGGTCTGGTCCCGTTGTTTGAACAATGAGATACGCAAATACGCGTCGTTGAGTTTGTTCTTCTGCAACAGCGCTTTGACTACTCCTGCGTAATCGATTGCCGGGTACGCTAAACCGATATATTCCGCGCCTTTCTTGAGGCGGTTCAAATGATCGGTTAAAAAAGCCGGCGTCTTGTTATATACCCGCAGCGTTTCAAAAACACCCCAGCCGAAAAGAAATCCCGGCTCAAGAAGCTCTTTAACTTCTTCTTTTTGCCGGTAGTTACCGTTTAAATAGATATTCATGCTCTGCAGTGACTAGTAAACCAGTGAACAAGTGATTAAGTTCTAAATCCCGATAGACAAAAGTACTAGAAAGAAAAATGCACTATGTGAAGACTTATCTCGTATCTGATATTCTTGCTTCTGGAATCTTACTTGTTTACCTGTTTTCTTGTTCACTTGTCGCTTGTGCGCTTGATTCACGAACGATCCTCATTTGCCCAAGAGCGCCGCGGCATTTGTCCCTGTAATCTTAGCTTTTGTGAGATCGTCGCAGCCGTCGAGCAATTCAAAAAGCTTCTGCTGACTTCTGGCTACCGGAAAATCTGAACCCCAAAGGATTTTTTCGGCACCAAAAACCTCTAAGGCGACCTGTAATATCTTCGCGGACTTAGTCCCGCTGGTATCGACATACACATTCTTTAAGAATTCAGACGGAAGTTTCGACAACTCTTTAACAAAACCCCGGCTGCGCAGCATCAAATAGACCGTGTCAAACCGGTCCCGGATAAAAGGCAAGACTCCGCCAAAATGCGAAAATAGATATCGAGCTTTAGGATATTTATCGAATATCCCTTCCATCATAAGCTTGCCGAAACTCATGCTCAAGTCAAAGACGTACTCAAGCACCGGCATCAATAACGGGTCCTTTACGCGTTCAAAACCGATCGGATTATTCGTCTGAGGATGTACAAAAACAAACAGATTGTTTTTCTGGCAAAACGCGTATATTTCCTGGAAATACGCGTCGTCCAAGAATTTCCCTTCGAAACTCGATCCCACACTGATGCCTTCAAAACCGTAATGCTGAATGGCTTTGAGATGGTAAGCTAACCCTTCATGTGTCGGCAATAACGGAACGATCCCCGCGACGATATATTTATTCTTATATTTCTTCTTAATCGTTCCCAATTCTTCATTATAGACTTTACAGGCTTCATCCCACCCCATATGCGTATGCGCATCGGTCGTCGGATACACCAAAAAAGCCTTCTCGATAGTATGCCGGGATAGAAAATCTTCTAAGGCATTGAAATCAGACCAACCCTGGCGGTAGAATGAAGTCTTGCTGGCGATCCTCTCCGGTAAATAATGGCAGTGGCTGTCTATGATCATTGTATCATTGTCAGCGTATAGCCTGCCCGACTGAGTCGGGCGTAGCGGTTAGTATTAATTCTTCGTTCTTCTTTTACTAAACGCTATACGCTACACGCTAAACGCTAATTCTTTCCTTTCGGATGGTCCTGTTTAAATGGTATCACCGGCTGCGTCCACGGTGTCTGCTGATTAATAACCGATATTTCCAATACCGACGTATTCTCTTTACATTGCAACGCGTAGACGACCGCGTCCGCGACATCTTTGGGATCCATTAAACGATCATCATCGATATTTTTCAACTTTCCGGTCAGCGGAGTCCGGGTGACGCCCGGGAAGATCGATGTTACCTTGATCCCGAAATCACGCATTTCCCAGAATAAACCTTTTGCCCATGCCCGCAACCCCACCTTCAAAGAAGTATACACGATGAAATTCCGCGGCGGCGGATCGACTAATACCGATCCGGACGTAATGTTGACCACATGCCCATATTTCTGCTCTTTCATATAGGGAACGACTAAACGGGTAAGCATGACATACCCGTAATAATTCGTCCAAATTACTTTCTCGATCTCATCTAACGGCTGTTCCCAGAAAGAATGTTGGCTGGAAACTCCCACGCAATTAATTAAAAAGTCGATTCTCTTGAAATTCTTTATCGCCGCATCGACGATCTTCTGAAGGTCTTCCCGCTTACTCACATCGGAAACAACCGGGATGATCTTGCTTGACTTCTTGTGCGCTTCCTGCAACGCTTTCAATTTCTCCTCAGTCCTTCCCGAGATAACGAGGTTCACTCCTTCGCGGGCCAATTTTTCAACTATCTCACTGCCGATCCCGCCGGCAGCTCCTGTAACAATTGCCGTTCTTCCTTTTAATTCAGCCATTAAAATCCTCCTTACATTAAGTCACAAGCTGAAAAGTCACAAGACACAAGTAAAAAACATCTTCTACGTGTGACATGTGACGTGTGTCTTGTGTCATTGTTATATGTCAAATTAGCTTACCAGCTCCTGCCCTTTCACGCAACTATTTCATGTTCGCGTACCAACCATCCGGAGATGCGCCATAACACCAGAAAAAATGCTGCCGTGATGATATAATGCGCTGAAAATCCAGCAGTTTGGATCATTTTTCCGCCATACCACGCTCCCAATCCTCCGGAAAGAAAACGGACCGCGCTGTTCAGGCTCGACGTATCCCGTAAAAAGACATCCGGCAATGAGGCTAAATACGAAGACAATCCTACGTGAGAAAAAGCCCAGCCGCCCCCCCACAAGGGGACCAATAGCAACAACCATAACGGATTACTGTGACGTAATAAAAACATGCCGCTGATAAAAAAAAACATCATCAGCAACCCAGCCTTAAACACTTCTGTTTTCTTCCGCTGGTCGGTAATAAAGCCGCCCCAAAACTCCAAACCGAACGCGCAAATCGAGAAAAACGCGAAGAAAAGACTGGTCAGGAACTGAGACAATTGACGCTGTTCTTTAAAATAGACGCCCAGCCACTGATGGATCGTATGGTACATGAAACTGGAAAAGAAGATCAGGACGACAAAACGAAACACCGTTGAATTCTTCAAAGTACGATGATAGGTAATACGAACACTACTCTGGCGCAGGTCAAACCGTGCCAGGCATAAAAAAGTCATAACGCTTAACATAACACCCAAGATGCCGGGGATGATATATATAAACC
>Ga0172370_10000653_pt1 | contig 54058 bp, 34 predicted proteins | sample LakKiv5m_FD_114538 | JGI IMG/M metagenome (GOLD analysis project Ga0172370, IMG submission 114538) | Freshwater microbial communities from Kabuno Bay, South-Kivu, Congo - kab_022012_11.5m | ecosystem: Environmental > Aquatic > Freshwater > Lake | place: Democratic Republic of the Congo...
ATCTGGTCGCCCCACCCCACCGGCACCTGGGCACAGCCCTTGCCCTCGGCGGCGCAGTCCACGTCCTGCGACACGCCCCGGCTGCACACGTGCAGCGTGGAGCCGTCGCACGACGAGCGCAGGGCGAGATCCTCCTGGTACAGGCACTCCTTGCGGGCCTCGCCCAGCTCGCACCCGTCGGCCGTCCAGAAGGGCAGGTAGCTCTTGCCTTCGCGGCTCTCGCCGCCGAACAGCAGGTACGCGAAGGGCTCGAACTGCTCGAACGTCAGGTGCTCGGCCGTGCCGTCGGCGCAACCCACGTCGAAGCCCTCGAGGCGCCACCAGACCGCCGGCGACGCCTCGAACCGCGGCCGCAGGGTGACCAGCTTGCCCTCGCCGTAACGCAGGTAGTACGTGCGGGCCACGTCGCTGCTGCCCCAGTTGCCCGAGTTCTCGTCGTACTGGAAGTCGAGCTGAGCGCACAGCTTTCCTTCGGGGGACCAGTACAGCGCGCGCGGCCGGGGCAGGAACTCCGACACCATCCGGGCGCCGTTGGAGTAGTCGATGCGCAGCGTGTCGTTCGACGCGGTGTACGTGCCCGCGCCCAGCGCGAACGCCGTGAGGTCGTCGCTGACGAGCCAGGTGGCCGAGGGGAACAGGTCGGTGCCGTACTGGAAGCACCCCGTGACCGTGGGGCCGCAGTCGGGCAGCCCGGTGCAGGCCAGGGCCTCGGTCAGGCACGACGACGGCAGCTGCGGCGCCAGGCAGACGGGCGTGACCGTCTCGTGGGGCAGGTCGGCGGGCGCATCAGCGGCCTCGGCGGTATCGGTGACTTCGACGAGCGTCTCGGCCGGCTCGGCCCCGTCGGTCGTCTCCCGGGCGTCGGCGTCCACGACCTCGTCGGGATGGAAGCAGTCGACCTGGTACTGGACCCATTGCCACTCCCAATCGGTCTGCGGGTTGTGCTCGCACGCCCAGCAGTACGTCCACGAACACGCCTCCTGCCACGCCGGATCACTCAACGGTTCGGCAGGACAGACCACCCCGGAACCGGGGAACGGACCGCACTGCCCTTGCACGTCGAGCGTGTCGATCCCGTCCCCATCGAAGGCAACGTCGCCGGCAGACGACGAGCCACCCGAGCCACAGCCCGTCCCGAGGTTCGCCAGGAAGATCGCGGAGATGATGACGAATCGCATGATGACTTCCTCGGGTGGGCGGGTTTCGGGACGCAGTATGGCGAAGCGAGGCGAAGCCGTCAACCGATGGCCCGGTTCCGAGATCACCCCTGGACGCGTGTTTCTGCAATAACCGCCTCGAAGCACCGGGGAGGCGGCGAGAGTGCGTGAGATCGCGTCCGATCCGAATCTGATCGCCCGCTGGGAGCCCACAGGGGTCAGCGCACAGGGGTCAGGCAGAGGGGTCGGCACAGGGGTCGGTCTTACGATCTTGCACATTTAAGGGGACGGTATTACGATATATGGGTTCCTGTCGCCGGTCCTGAGTATCTGTCCGCAGCAGACATCGCGTTGATTAACTTAGCTTTTCCACGAGCGGACCGTAACTCCGTCCCCAAAGATCGTCAAGATCGTAAGACCGACCCCGTTGGTAGACCCCGTTGGTAGACGACCCCATTGGTGTGACGCCTGGATCCCGGCGTTCGCCGGGATGACGGCCCGTTGGAATAATCTCCCCCCCATTCCCGTTTAGACGCCGGAACGTGAATGGAGGCCGTCGTGTCGGACCTGCGCGTCGTCAACGATCTGGTGAAGGAGGAGAGCCGCTTCCTCGAGCCCGTGCTCGGGGAGGTGGAGAAGGTAATCGTGGGCCAGAAGCTCATGGTCGAGCGCATCCTGACGGGCCTCCTGACGGGCGGGCACATCCTCATCGAGGGCGTGCCGGGCCTCGCGAAGACGTTGACCGTCAAGACGTTCTCGCAGGTGATCGACGCGCACTTCCAGCGCATCCAGTTCACTCCCGACCTGCTGCCCGCCGACGTGCTCGGCACCATGATCTACAACCAGCACACCGGCCAGTTCACGACCCGCAAGGGCCCCATCTTCGCGAACCTGATCCTGGCCGACGAGATCAACCGCGCCCCCGCCAAGGTGCAGAGCGCGCTGCTCGAGGCCATGCAGGAGAAGCAGGTCACCATCGGCGACACCAGCCACGTGCTGACCGAGCCGTTCATCGTGCTGGCCACCCAGAACCCCATCGAGCAGGAGGGCACCTACCCGCTGCCCGAGGCGCAGGTCGACCGCTTCATGCTGAAGATCGTGGTGGGCTACCCCACGCGCGACGAGGAGATCGGCATCATCGACCGCGTGGTCAGCGACTACCGCCCCGACGTCGAGAAGAAGGCCACCATCGCCGACATCCTGCGGGCGCGCTCGATCGTGAACCAGGTGTACGTCGACGAGAAGCTGAAGGGTTACATCGTCGACATCGTCGAGGCCACGCGCCACCCCGACAAGTGCGGCCTGAAGGAGCTCACGCCCTACATCCAGTACGGCGCCAGCCCGCGCGCCAGCATCTTCCTGTACGCCGCGGCGCGCGCGCACGCCTTCATCCGCCACCGCGGTTACGTGATCCCCGACGACATCAAAGCCATCGGCCCCGACGTGCTGCGCCACCGCATCGTGCTCACCTACGAGGCCGAGGCCGAGGAAGTGACCACCGAGGACCTGGTGCGCCGCGTCTTCGAATCGGTGGAGGTGCCGTGAACCGCGACTCGGGAGCCGAGGCCAGGAAGGAGATCCTGCGGAAGGTCCGCAAGATCGACTTGGTCACCCGCCGCATCGTGAACCAGGAGTTCGCGGGGCGCTATCACAGCGTCTTCAAGGGCCGGGGCATGAGCTTCGACCAGGTCCGCGAGTACCAGGCGGGCGACGACGTGCGCCAGATCGACTGGAACGTGTCGGCGCGCACGAACCACGTGTACGTGAAGCAGTACGTCGAGGAGCGCGAGTTGACGGTCCTGCTGGTGGTCGACGCGTCGGCGTCGCTGATCACGGGCTCCGAGGACGTCAAGCGAGACACCGCGGCCGAGATCGCCGCCATCCTCGCGTTCTCGGCCATCCGCAACAACGACCGCGTGGGGCTGCTCATCACGACCGACCGGGTCGAGAAGGTCATCCCCCCCAAGAAGGGTCGCGGGCACGTGTTGCGCGTGATCATGGAGATCCTGGACTTCGCGCCGACGCGGATCGGCTCCGACCTGGCGCTGGCGCTCGAGTACGTGAACAAGCTGTCGAAGCGCAAGGCCATCGTGTTCTTCCTGTCCGACTTCCAGGGCAACGGGTGGGAGAAGGCGCTGGCCATCACGGCGCGGCGGCACGACCTGGTGCCCATCGCCATCTCGGATCCCATCGACCACGCGCTACCCGCCGCCGGACTCGTACGCGTCGAGGACCCCGAGACCGGGTTGGCCCGGGTCGTCGACTTCTCGTCGGCGAAGGTGCGGGCGGCCTGGGAGAAGCGCGCCGGCGTGGCGCGGGCCCGGCGTGAGCACCTGTTCCGGCGGCACGACGTGGCGGCCATCCCGGTCGAGACCGGCCAGCCGTATACGCGCGCCATCGTCAACTACTTCCGCCTGCGGGCGAAGCGGTACTGAGATGTGGCACCTTGGGGTTCTTCCCGCCTTCGCGGCCCTCCTCCTCACGACCCCGGCCCCGGCCGTCGGGGGCGGGGAGACCCCTCCTTCCGCCGTCGCCAAGGCTATGGCGGACGAGTCCTCCTCTCCATCCGATGCACCGGGCGACGTCACGTTCACGCGGGCGCTCATCCCGGATCCGCCCACGCTGGGCGAGCCCTTCCGCTACGAGATCCGCTTCCAGGGCCCGCCGGGCACGCGGTTGTTCTTTCCGCCGAACCCGGCCGTGGGGCCCTTCCATCTCGACGGCGTCGCCTGCGTCGACTCCGCCAGGCGCGCCGAGGGACAGGGCGGGTCCACGACGGCCACCACCGGCCAGGCCGACGGTCCCCTCGATCTCACGTGCACCGTCAACCTGCGCGCCTTCCGCCTGGGCCGCCTGAAGCTGCCCGCCGTCGAGGCCGCCTGGTCGCACCCGGGCAGCGGCGGAGGCTCCGTGTCGGTGCCCGGCAAGGCCGTCGAGGTGCAGGGCACGCTCGGCAACGACGCGGCGCCCACGCTACGCGCTGCCTACACCCCGCTGCCCATCGCCGAGCGCAACTGGCCGATGATCATCGCGACCGCGCTGCTGGCCACGGTGGCCGTCACCACGGTGCTCACGCTGCTGGCCGTCCTGATCCTCCGGCGCTGGATCCTGCCGCGGCGCTTCGAGAGGCCGCGGGCGCCGGCCCACGTGATCGCGTTTGGCCGCCTCGAGGCCCTCAGACCCACGCTGGAGGCCGAGGAGCCGGGGCGCGACGTGTTCTTCGCGCTGTCCGAGATCCTGCGCGAATACCTCGGGAACCGCTACGACTTCGAGGCGCTGGAGCTCACCACCCGCGAGGTGATGGCGCGCCTGGTCGCGGTCGATCTGCAGGGCGTGCAGCCCCTCGAGATCGAGGACGTGCTCTCGTTCGCCGACCTCGTGAAGTTCGCCAAGCAGGCCGCGAGCCGCGCCGACGCAGAGGACGTGTTCGAGCGCACGCGCAAGCTGGTCGAGCGCACGCTGTACGTTCCCCCCGAGACGCCCGACCTCGACGTGGCGGCCCCCGAGTTCGTCCACGCGCCGCTCGTCGAGCGCCTGGCCGCCTCCGCCACCGACCTGGCCCTGCCCTTCCCGCTGCTGGCCGCCCTGCGCCTGTCCCTGACCGACGTCCCGGCGATCGCGCTGGCGGCGGGATGGGGAGCATTCCTGCTGCTGTGGCTGCTCGTCCGCGACGCCGCCGGCCCCGCCAGCCCCGGTCACCGCCTGCTCGGGCTGCGCCTGCTCGACGAGCGCCAGGATCTGCTGGCCACGCGCCCGGCACGCCTGAAGCGCAACGCGCTGCTGCTCGTGCCGGTGATCGGCTGGACCATCGAGCTGCTCGTGCTCGCGTCGGTCACGCGCACCGAGCGCATCGGTGACCAGTGGGCCCACACCCGCGTGGCCGTCCCCGCCCGGCGCCCCGCCCGCACCTGGAGCGCGCTCGCGCTGCTGGTCGGGGCGCTCGTGACCGTGACGCTCTCGGCCTGGATCGCGGGGAGGTGAGCATGGGCTTCGAGCACCCCGCAGTCCTCCTGGCGCTCCTGCTCGTCCCCCTCGTGATCGTGGCCCGGCGCCGCTTGCGCCGGCCGGCCCTGCCCATCGGCCCCGCGGCCCTCCTGAAGGGGTTGCCCACGGGCTGGCGCGCGCACGTCGAGCCCTTTCTTCCCTGGCTCGAGGTGGTGGCGCTCGCGCTGCTGGTGGTGGCGCTGGCCCGCCCGCGCGTCGAGTCGACCGAGGTGCTGACCGGGGAAGGCGTCGACATCGTGGTCGCGCTCGACATGTCCGGCTCGATGAACGCCGTCGACAAGACGTTCGACGAGATCCGCGCCATCCAGGCAGGCGGCCACGACCCCGAGAACCGCTTCGAGGTGGCGCGCGAGGTGCTGAAGAGCTTCGTGTCGTCGCGCTCCGAGGACCGCCTGGGGCTCGTCGTGTTCGGCGAGGAAGCCTACCTGAAGTTCCCGCTGACCCTCGACTACGTGCGCATCCTCGAGGCGCTCGACGGGCTCGTGCTCGACAACGGCATGCGGCGCCAGGAGGGCGAAGGCTGTACCAACGGCTGCACCATCAGCGGCGCGGCCACGGCCATCGGTGACGCCCTGGCGCGCGCCTACGGCCGCTTGAAGGACAGCACCTCGAAGAGCAAGAACATCATCCTGATCACCGACGGCAAGAACAACAAGAGCACCATCGACCCGCGCACCATCGCCGCCTACGTCGGCGAGCAGCCCGACCGACGACGCGCGCGCGTGTTCACGATCCTGGTGGGCTCGGGCGCCAACACCAAGGTGCCAGCGCTCGACCCCTTCCGGGGCCAGGTGGCGAAGGACGAGCGCGGGCTCACCGTCTATGACACGCCCGACCAGCCCTTCCCCACCGATCCCGAGCTCCTGAAGGAGATCGCCCTGAAGACGGGCGGGCGCTACTTCGAGTCGTACGACGAGCAGCGCTTCCGCGAGGTCTTCGAGGACCTGGAGCGCACCGAGTTCGAGATCAAGACGGCCACCCGGTGGACCGATCGCTTCCAGCCCTTCCTGCTGGCCGCACTGCTGCTCCTGGGGCTGCGGGCGGTCGCGGGCTGGACCGTCCTCCGACGGACCGTGTGAGGCGGCCATGGGATTCGATCAGCTGACCTTCGGCAACCCGTCGGCCCTGTGGGGGCTGGCGCTCGTGGCGCTGCTCGGCGTGGCGGCCGTGGCCCATCACGTGCTGACCCCGCGTCGCCAGGCCCGCTTGGCCCGCCCGCACGTGCTCGCGACCCTGCTGGCCCATCGTTCGGGCTCGCGCGTGCTGGTTCGCGATCTGCTGCTGCTTGGCGCGCTGGCGTTCGGCGTGCTGGCGCTGGCCCGCCCGCAGTACGGCCTGCGCGACACCGAGGTGCGCAACACCGGCATCGACGTGATCGTGCTGCTCGACGTGTCGAAGAGCATGAAGGTCTCGGACATCGTCCCGGACCGCCTCGCGGCCTCCAAGCTCGAGATCGACGCGCTCCTGGACCGCATGAAGGGCGGCCGCGTGGCCCTCTTGCCGTTCGCGGGCATCGGCTTCCTGCAGAGCCCCTACACCAGCGACTTCGGGGCCGTGAAGGCCTGCCTCGAGACGCTCGACGTGCGCGACATGCCCATCGGCGGCACGGCCATCGGCCGCGCGCTCGATCTGGCGCTGAAGGTGATCGAGGGTCGCCCCGACGCCGCCGGCGCCCCCGCGATCGACGTGCGGCCCTTCGAGGGCAGCGCCCACCGCGCCCTGGTCGTCTTCACCGACGGCGAGAACCTCGAGGGCGACCCGCTGCAGGTGGCCGAACGCGCCAAGGCCCTGAACGTCAAGATCTACACCGTCGGAGTGGGCACGGGCTTCGGCAAGCCCGTCCCGCTGCTCGACGACGAGGGACGGCAGGTCGGCATCCAGAAGGAGGACGACGGCAAGACCCCGGTCTACTCGGCGCTGAACGAAGAGTTGCTGACCAAGCTGGCCGAGACCACGGGCGGGCGCTACCTGCACTACGAGAACCGCAGCGTGGCCGATGAGCTATATGCCGAGATCGATAAGTTGGAGAAGGCCGAGTACCTCGAGCGCGTGAAGTCGCTGCGCGAGGAGCGCTTCCAGGTGGCGTTGGCCCCCGCGGCGCTGCTGCTCCTGATCCGCCTGCTGCTCGGTACGCGTCGGCGCGAGCGCGCCCCGCGGAACGGCGGGAGCGGGAACGCGACGATCGGCCTCGCGGTGGTGCTGCTCACGGGCCTGTGGGCGCCTTCCCCGGCCCGCGCCTTCGAGCTCTTCGTGACCACCAACGCCGACGTCGATCGGGCCATCGAGCTGACGCGCGAGGGCAAGATCCAGGAGGCCCTCGGGGCCCTCGAGGCCGCGCGCAAGGAGCTCCCGGACTCCGCCGAGCTGCACTACGACGTGGGCTCGGTCTACCTGGCGTTGACCGACTTCGAGAACGCCGAGAAGGAGTTGCAGCGCGCCCTCGAGACGGCCGAGGGCGAGACGCGCGACGCGACCTTGTACAACCTGGGCACGCTGCACGCCACCTGGGCCGACTCCCTGGCGCAGAAGGACGACACGCGCGCGCTCGCGAAGCCGCACTGGAAGCAGGCGGTCGAATACCTCGAAAAGCTCGCGATACGGAACCCCAACCACAGGGACGCGCTGCAAAATCTCGAGCTGGCACTGCTCTCGGCGTACCCGCCGTGCTCGAAGGAGGACGACAGCTTCGAGCCGAACAACGACGCGTCCACGGCCAAGCCCCTGCCGCAGGATCAGAAGACCGGCCAAGTGAAACAGGCGCTCAGGCTCTGCCCCGGCGACTCCGACTGGTTCTCGCTGCCCCTGCCCGAGGGCGCGCGCGTCACCGCCAAGGTGAGCGTGACCGCCCCCGAGGAAGGACCGCCGCCCGCGACGAAGCCCGACGTGAACCTGTACGAGCCCGACGGGCAGGTGCCCGTGACGGGCGTAACGCGCGATGGCGAGACGTTGAAGGCCGGCCCGGTGGGCGCCGCCGGCGACTACCGCCTGGGCGTCGTGAACCCCTCGGACGACGACGCGCTGCCCTACGACCTCGAGCTGTCGGTGCTGCCCAGGTGCGAGTCCATCGACGACACCTACGAACCGAACGACACCTTCGAGGGCGCGAAGGAGCTGACGGCCGGTCCCCACGAGAACCTGCGCGTCTGCCCCGGCGACGAAGACCTGTACACGGTCGCGTTGAAGGAGGGCGAGAGCCTGGTGGCCATCCTCGACGCCCAGGCGGTCACCGGAACCCCCATGCTGCAGATCGTGGGCGCCGACCTGAAGCCGCTGTCGGGCATGGCCGCGAAGGACGGCAAGGCCATGGCCGTGGCGTTCGAGCCGGGAGCCGGAAAGCTCTACGTGCGGGTCTTCGCGGGCCCCGATGGCGAGGCCGCCTACACGCTGAACGTGGCGGTGCTGCCCCCCTGCCCCGCCGGCAACGACGCGGGCGAACCGAACGACCACCCGGCCGACGCCAAGCCGCTCGAGGAGCAGAAGCCCGTCTTCGCGCGCGTCTGCCCCGGCGACGTCGACCTGGTCCGCTACACGGCGCAGAAGGATCAGCCCACGGTGGTGAAGGCCCTGTTCCAGCACGAGAAGGGCGACCTGGCCCTCGATCTGCTCGACGCGGCGGGCGAGAAGGTCGAGGCCTCGGTTGACGCGTCCTCGCTGGAGCAGCCGGGCGAGGCGCTGCCGTTGCCCAAGGAGAAGGGCGGCGCCGACGTGCTGGTGCGCGTCCGGGGCGCCGACGAGAAAGCCGAGAACGTCTACCTGCTGACGGTTGACCATCCGCAGCCCGAGCCCCAGAATGGCGACCGGAAGCAGGACCAGCAGAAGCAGGACCAGCAGAAGCAGGACCAGCAGAAGCAGGACCAGCAGAAGCAGGACCAGCAGAAGCAGGACCAGCAGAAGCAGGAACAAGGCGCCCAGGAGCCCATGGAGCAGCAGATCGACAAGATGCAGCGCAACCCCAGGAACCTCGAGGCCGAGCGGGCCCTTCGCCGGTCGCCCTACCGCGATCAGGCGCCCCGCAAGGACTGGTAGGAGGGCCATGGCGGCAGCTGGCTCCATCCTCCGCCTCGGGCTCACGCTCGCCCTGTTGGGGGGGCTCGCCCGGCCGCTCGCGGCCGACGAGTATCGCCTCTCCCTCGACCGTACGCGCCTCTCGCTGGATGACGAGGCCTACGTCACCGTCAGCCTCGACGGCGAGTTCACCGACTACCAGGCCCCTGCAGGCGACTGCTACGAGTTGTCGACGCCGTCCCAGTCTACGCGCATGTCGGTCATCAACGGGCGGGTCTCGCGCTCGGCCGAGTTGCAGTACCGCCTGACGCCGACGAAGCCGGGCACGTGCGTGGTGGGACCGGCCAAGGTCCGCACCGATCGTGGCTGGCAGGTCACGAACAGCGTGCAGATCACGGTGGCCCGTGGCGCCGAGACCCCCCGTATCTCGGCCCAGGAAGCGCAGGCGCTCCAGCAGCAGGCCGACGAGCCCTTCTTCGTGCGGCCCGTCGTGCCGGTGCGGGCGCTGTATCCGGGCGAGCCCTTCGTGCTGGGGTACGACCTGTGGGTGCGCCAGGACGTGGCGGTGAGCGACGCCGGCGCCGCGTCGGAGCCCGCGTTGCCCGGCTTCCTGTCCGAAGATCTGCTGGGGGGGAAGCGTCCCAAGGGCCACCGCGAGCAGATCGGCCGCGTCGGGTACGTGGTCTACTCGCTGGTGCGGCTGCTCGCCACGCCCTTGCAGGCGGGCCAGACCGAGGTCGGCGCGCTCGAGGCGCAGGTGGTCACCGGCGACGTGTTCCGCGCGCGACGCTACAAGACGCGCAGCCCGATCGTCACGCTGATCGTGAAGCCGCTGCCCGAGCAGGATAGGCCGCCCACGTTCGATGCCGGCTCCATCGGGCGCTTCTCGCTGGCGGGCGCCGTCGACAAGACGCGGGTCGCGCTTGGCGAGGCGCTCGTCTACACGCTGACGCTGCAAGGCTCGGGCAACCTCGAGCGCATGAACGCCCCGCCCTTCCCCACCGTCGACGGGCTGAACGCCGCGGCCCTGCCCTCGGGTGCCGACGACGAGGTGGTGAAGGACCTGGAGGGGATGCACGGCGTGCGGCGCTTCCAGTACGTGCTGCGCCCCACCCGCGAAGGCCGCGTCGAGGTACCGCCGGTGCGCTGGGCCGTGTTCGATCCGGAGGCCGCGCGCTACGTGGTGCAGGAGACCTCGCCCGCCACGCTCGACGTGACGGCGGCGCTGCCCACGGCCTCGAATGGCGCCACGAAGGCCGAGAAAGCGCGGGAGACGGGCTCCGACGACGACAAGCCGCTTCCCCTGGCCGAGGACGCGGGCCCCATCGAGGCCGCCGCCGTCGACGCCGGACCGGGCCGCCTGGCACCCCTCTCGGTGCTGATCCTGCTGGCCCTCGCGACCCTGGCTCTCGAGGTGCGGCACCGCGTGCGGCGCCATCGCGTGACCCATCACGCGGAGTACGCGCGCGACGGAGCGCTGGCGACGGCGCGGCGAGCCTTGAGCGGGGTAGCAGCCGACGACGCGCGGGCCGCGCGCCTCGTACGCGAGGCCGTCGATGCGTTCCTGGTCGCGCGGCTGGGGGTCGAGCCCGGCCGGCTGGCCCTCGCCGAGCTCGAGCGCGACGTGGTCGAGCGTGGCGTCCCCGCCCCGCGTGCCGCGGAGCTGCGCGAGCTGCTCGAAGCGCTGGAGCAGGCGGCCTACCTTCCGGGGGGCGCCGCGACGCTGCCCTCCCTTCGCGAGCGCGCGCTCGCTCTGCTGTCGGAGGTGGACCGTGCAGGCCGCTAGGTGGGTGCTCGTCGTGGCGCTGCTCGGGCTCACACCGGCGCACCCCGCCCTCGCGGAGCCGGGCCCGGACACGCCGTCCGCCGCGAGCGCCGGACTGACTCCGGGCGCCCCGGCGGCGGGCACCCTCGACGATCGCTTCCGCGAGGCGTTGAAGGCCGCCTGGAGCGGTCGCCCCGACGCCGCGTGGGAGCAGCTCGTCGTCCTGTGGGATCGCTACGGCGTGCGTCGGCCCGCGCTGGCCTACGACCTTGGCGCCGTCGCGCTGCAGCGCGGCGAGCCAGCGCGCGCCGTCTACTACCTCCGCCTGGCCGGGCTGCTCGGCCCCTCCGACGACCTGGCCGAGGAGATCGCGCGGGGCCTCGAGGTGGCGCGGCGCCGCCTTACCGCCGACGCGGAGCGCGACGTACACCGGCAGCACCTCGTGTACGGCAGCGTGACGGGCGTGACCTACACCGCGCTGCACCGCGTCGACGAGCGCTCGCTGGCCTGGGGTGCGGTGGGCCTGGCCGCACTGGCCGTGCTCGCGTTCGCGTGGGCCCGCGGCCGCGCCGGCTGGAGCGCCCGGCTCGCGTTGCTCGTGCCGACAGTCGCGTTCGCGCTCACCGCGACCGCTTGGGGCTTGCGCGTCGTCCAGGACGACTCGCTGGTCCTGGGCGTCGTGGTCGTCGGCGAGGCCACCTTGCACGAGGCCCTCGATCCGACCGCGCCCACGCACCTGGTGCCCGGGGGCACCGAGGTCCAGGTGCTCGAGGAGCCCGACGGCGACCAACTCCGGGTCCGGCTTCCGACCGGCCGCAAGGGGTGGCTGGACCGCGATGCCATCGGGGTTCTTGCGCTCTCCCGCGCGCCGACTAGCATGTGAGGGAACCTCGGAGCGCGCCAGCATGTCGGATCCCGCCGATCGTCGCGTCCACCCGCGACGCCAGCTCGAAGAGACCGTGTACGGCTACGTCGACGGCCGGCGCATCGACGCCCGCACCGCCGACATCAGCGCGGGCGGCGTGTTCATCGCCTCCCGCCAGGCCACGTCGGTCCCCAAGGGCGCCCTGCTCGGCATCGTGTTCCAGGACGAGTCGGCGGTGCGCCACCGCGTGTTCGTGTTCGGACGCGTCGTGCGGCACGAAGACTTCCCGCGCCCGGGCCTCGGCCTGGCCTGGGAGCGCGCCGTCACGGCGGGGCCGCGCCACGAGCTCCTGGTCTTCCTCATGAACGTCATCGGCGTCTCGCGCACGCAGGCCGAGCTCAACACGGTCGAGGACGAGGGGGGCAACCGCCGCGTCTTCTCGTTTCCTTCCCGCGCGACCGACTCGGCGCCCGAGCCCGAGCCCGAGCCAAGCACCCCCACGGCCCCGCTGAAGCGCGCGTCGCTGCTGCAGGAGTACGCGGTCCCGTCCGCCGTTCCGCCCGCCGAGGCCGCGCAGCGCCGCCCCGGCCCGATGACCCAGCAGATCACCGTCGACGGGCTGCGCGCGCGCACCGAGCTCATCGCCATCATCGACGCGGGCGCGCGCCCATTCCCCGCCACGGTCATCATGCTGGGCGTGAAGGGCGCCACCCTCGAGCTCGACGTCCCGTTGACCGGCACGCTCGACAACGTCGAGCTGGCGCTCGACATCCCCATCAAGGACGCCGCGGTCCCGTTGCGCTGCCGGTGCTCGGTCTCGTCCATCCAGGCCCGGCCCAACGGCAGCCTCCACGTCGACCTGGTCTTCCGCAAGATCGACGAGGGGACCACGCCCGGCGTGCTGCAGGCGTACGTGCGGTGGCTGTTCCAGCGGTCGATGGCGCAGGCCGACAGCTCGTTGTCCCTTTCCCGGCGCGGGGCATGAGCACCCCGGCCGACCCCGCGAAGGAGGCGTCATGAGCGAGTCCGAGAATCGCCGCCAGTACGAGCGTCGTCCGCTCGCCGAGAAGCTGTTCGGCTACCTCGACGGCCAACGCTTCGACCTCTCCTCGGCCAACATCAGCGAAGGCGGGCTCTTCCTGCGCTTCGACGCCCCGGAGCGCGTCGCCCTGGGCACGCGCCTCGCGCTCGTGTTCCGGCGCGAGCAGGCGCTGCGCGACCGCATCTTCCTGGTCGCCAACGTGGTGCGCCACCAGGCCGATCCGGCCGGGCTCGGGCTCGCGTGGACCAAGGCGGTGGCGGGCGGGGAGCGGCGCAACCTGGCACGTTTCCTCGAGATGCTCCTCCGGCTGCCGTACGACACCGTGATGCCCGCCATCCAGCGCGAGCCCGACTCCGATCGCATCGTGTACCGCTTCCCGAGCGCGGCCGAGCCCGTGGCGACCGTGCTGCCCGCCGAGGCCACGGCGCGGGGCGTGGTCGAGGTGGCGCCGCGCTTCGAGCCACCGCCGCCTCCCCCCGACGCCGGGCAGCCCGACGTCGCCGGGCCGGTCACCCAGCAGATCACCGTCGACGCCGTCCGGGCACCCGCCCGCCTCGCCGCGGCCCTGCGGACGCCGTCGAAGACCGTCCGCGGCACCATCGTCGCGCTCGGCGCACGCGGCCTGGTTCTCGAGGTCGCGTCGCTGCTCACGGGTCCGTTCGATCGCCTCGAGGTCGGCTTCAAGGTGCCGAACCAGCAGGGAGAATCCACGCTCACCTGCGTGACCCGGCTGGTCGCCGTCGAGCCGCTGGACCGCCCGGGCGTCGTGGCCCTCGATCTCGCCATCGAGAGCCTCGACGAAGGCTCGAACATCGGCGTGCTGCGCTCCTACGTGCGCTGGCTCCACCACCGGGCGGTCATCGCCAACTGACCCCCGAATCGGCCGAACCCACCGGTTCGGCACGCTTGACCTGTCCCTCGGTCCCTTCTACTATGACGCGGATCTGCGATCATCGGAGGACGGGTCTCATGAACGTTCGGCGCTGGCTCTCGATATCGGCGTTGCTCACGGCCTTCGTCGCGTGCGGAGGCAACAGCAACGGCAACACGACCGGCGACGGCGTCGAACCCAACGACGATACCCTCTCGGAGGTCGCCGATGTCGACCCCGAGGCCATCAACTGGGACGCCAGGGACGACGGCGCGGGACCGGATGGCGACCAGCCTGACCCGGGCTCCGATCCGGGCGCCGACGACACGACCGACGTCGGCGGCGACACGGGCCACGACACGGGTCACGAAACGGTCGACCCAGGTGGCAGCTTCTTCCCGTCGGCCGAGCTCTCGATCCGCATCCTCGGCCCGGCCACCGGCGAGACGGCCAGCGCGCTCGGCAACGTCACGTCCCTGGGCGGCGCCGTGTTCGGCAAATACGACTCGATCAGCTGGAAGAACGTGACCAACGGCATGTCCGGCTCGGCCACCGGCGCGCCGTTCTGGAAGAGCGGCCCCGTGGTGCTGGCCAACGGCGACAACCTCCTCGAGGTCGAGGCCCACGCCGGCGCCGAGGTGGCCCGCGACGCCATCACCGTCACCTACAACCCCGGCTTCCGCTGGGACCGCACGCTCGAGGCCCGCCCCCCCGCCGTGTTCGTCGGCGACTCGTACTCCATCTACGTCACGGCCTGGATGGCCTTCTACACGAACTACAACCCGAGCACGGTCAAGGTCATCGAGGTCGACGAGAACGGCCAGACGCTCGGCAACTCCGTCATCATGTACGACGACGGCCAGGGCAGCGCCGGCGGTGGCTCGTGCGACACGATCGCCGGCGACGGCATCTACTGCGCCATCGTCAAGCTGAACACGGCCTCCCCGCGCATCGCGCACCTGCGCTCGACGGCCCAGGTCTCGGCCGGCGCCGCCAGCTACACGGCCTACTCCGAGGTGCTCGACGTGCCCATCCTCGCGCGCGTGCCGCAGGCGGACTGCGAGGCCATGCAGCAACTCACGACCACGGTACACGCCCAGTTCGAGCAGGCCTTCCAGCAGACGGGCGATCGGGCTGCGGCGCGCGACCAGGTCCTGGCCAGCCTGCAAGGCAACCCGGTAGTGGCCGAGGCCGGCCCGTCGTCCAATAACGGCGCGGGCGCCTGGGTCGTGTACAAGAACGGCCTGCTCGGCGGCTTCACGTTCCCCGGCTCCGGCACGCGCGGAGCCTCGGCCGGCGAGATCGAGGAGCTCGAGACGTTGGTGTCGCCGCTCGGTGGTCCCACCGTCGGCTCGAAGCGCGTGACGCTGCTCAGCCCCTTCTCGACCGACTTCCCGGCCACCGATGAGACCGCCGAGTTCGCCTCGCGCATGTCGCCCCAGCAGTGCCCGCCCTTCGAGGTCGAGGGGGGGTCGGTCCAGGTGGGCGGGGCCGCCACGGTCAAGCGCTTCCTGAACATGCCCTCGTCGGGTCTGGTGGCCGTCGTGACCCACGGCGATGCCCTCTTCGGAGGCGTCGGCGCCGATACGCGCGCCGGCTTCGGCTGGGTCTCCGACGAATCGCAAGAGGTGCTCTGGACCGGCGAGACGCCCGTCTGCGGAAACCTGCAGCAGGCCGCCAAGACCTGCACGATCAACCAGGGCCAGGATCCCGACGCGGTGTGCCCGGGTGGCCAGACCTGCATCGGTATGCAGAACAACGGCAACTCGGTGACCGGGCAGTGCTACGACACCGTCCAGGTCGACCTGCGCCTGGGGCGGCTGGCCTTCGGCAAGACGTACGGCGTCCTTCCGGGGTTCGTCGACTCGACCGCCTCGGCCTACCCCAACTCGCTGATCTACCTGGGCGCCTGCCGCAGCTTGTTCAACGGCAGCTTGGCCTCGGCGTTCTTCGCGGCCGGCGCCAAGGGCGTGTTCGGGTACACCGGCAACGTCTCGTCGGCCTTCGCGTTCGAGCAGGGCAAGGCCATCGCCGAGAAGCTCCTGGTCGACCGCGTGCCCACCGGAACGGCCTTCGAGGCGGGTCACACCGATCCAGCCAACCCCACGACCGCCTTCGAGCTCTTCGGCGCCACCAACCTCGACGTGAACAACTCCGAGATCGTGAACCCCTCGTGGGAGCTCGGCAGCCTCACCGGGTGGCTCACCGCCGGCGACGGTCGTGTCATCTCCAAGCTCGGCGTCACGTCGCCCGTCGCGGGCAAGTTCATGGGCGTCGTCTCGACCGGCATGGGCTACACCTTGCAGGTCGGCTCGATGAAGCAGAAGTTCTGCATGCCGACCGACGTCAACATGCTGCAGTTCTACTGGAACTATTGCTCCGAGGAGTTCAAGGAGTTCTGCGGCACGCAGTACCAGGATCCCTTCACGGCGGTCCTGAAGGGCGCCGGCGGTACCATCACGCTGGTCGACGTCACGGTCGATTCGTTGTGCCCGTCGTCCGCCTGCATGGGCTGCGGCGACGACTACGTGGGGGTGTACGAGTCCGACGTCGACTTCGACCAGGGCGACGCCTGGTGCACGCGCTGGCAGAAGTCCAAGACCAACGTGACGCAGCTGGTCTCGCAAGCCAAGCCGGTCGAGCTGCAGTTCTTCGTCACCGACGAGGGCGACTCGATCTACGACACCGTCATCCTGATCGACGACGTGCGCCTCTTCACCGAGTAAGACCCCGCCCTCCCGGCCTGCCGGGCGGCTCCACCACCTCCGTGATGTCGGCGTCGACGACGCCGGGTCGGTTCGTGGTCTCCTCCCCCCGCTCCTCCGCCGACACCCTTCGCGCTTCGGTCCAAGCCGTTGGATCGGGGCTCCAGGCCGCACGGGCGTCGGCGTCGAAGAGGCGCTCGAGGGCCAGCCGCAGCACGTCGCGGGGCTCGGAGACGCCCGCCCGGTTCAACCACGCCAGGAACGACCTCCGGGCCACCCCGGCGCTCGCAGGGCGTCCGGCCGGATCGGGGTGCGCCAGGCGCTCGACCAGTCGCCCCGCCGTCGGATCGAGCGTGGGCACGAGGCGTGAAAGCGCCGCCAGGCGCCCGTCCTTCCCGAAGGCGTCGCGGGGCCGGGTGCCCGCCAGCAGCTCCCAGAGCACGACGCCCAACGCGTACAGGTCGGCGCGGCCGTCGAGCGCCCGACCGTCGAGGTGCTCGGGGCTCATGTAAGCGCGCTTCCCCACGGGCTCGTCGAGGGGCGCGGCCCCGACCTTCGCGACGCCCAGGTCGAGGATGGCGACGCTCCCGTCCAAGCGAAGCAGCAGGTTCTCGGGGCTCACGTCACGGTGCACGATGGGGGGGCGGTGCCGGTGCAGCACGGAGAGCCCGCCGAGCGCCTCGCAGCCGAGGGCCATCACGGCGGTCGACCACTCGGGGCCGCGCTCCAGCCGGGCGCTGGTCGCGGCGAGGGTGCGCACCGTGGGCCCGGCCAGGAACTCGAGCACCAGGAACGGAACGCCGTGGCGCTCGCCCCGCCCCAGCAGCCGCGGAAAGCTCGGATGGTTCAGCGACCCCAGCAGGCGAGCCTCCTGGTCGAACTCGCCGCGCACGCGCGCGTCGTCGCGGGCGTGGGGCAACACGCGCTTCACGATGGCCAGGGGACCGGTCGACGACACGGCCGGGCGCGCCACGAAGACCTCGGTGCACGGCCCCCGATGCCAACGGGCGAGCAACAACAGATCTCCGAAACGTTCCTCGGCGGTCCGGCTCGTCATGCTGCGATTCTAGCTCGGCAGGCCCGACGTGGCCACAAGCGGGCCCGCGACCCGTTCCGCCCCGCTCCCCGAGCGGGCCTGGAGCGCGGGGGACGCGCCTGGAAATTCGCTTGTTCGACCCGTGGCCGTAGGGTATGTTTCGAGGAACCTCGGACGCGTTGCAAAGGGGGTCCCATGGCCGATCGCGTGCGCTCGTCCATCGAGGAGGCGCTCCTCCAGAATCCCTTCCATGCCGATCACTACGTGGCGTTGGCCCAGGCCGTGACCACGGGCGCGATGGCCCTGTCGGACGCCCTCGACATCCTGTCCAAGGTGGTGGAGCAGCTCCCCGACGCCGACGAGATCGCTCGCGCCGTGCCGATGATCGAGCGCGCGTTCGGCGCCATCGTGGGGAGCCTCGACGACCGCGCCGCCAAGCGCGAGATCGTCATCGGGCTCGGCCGCGTCTCCCGCGACGTGCTGAAGGACCCCAAGCGTGCCCTGGCCCACTTCGCCCACGCGTTCGAGCTGCAGCCCGACCCCGACCTGGCGCGCGAGCTCGGCTTGCGCGGCTTGGGCGTCTTCGGCGACGGCTGGGCACGCCGCTACCTCGAAGCTCACGCCGACACGGCGCCCCGGCCCGATCCCGAGGTGCTGTTCAAGCTGGCCGAGATCGCGTTGCAGGACGACGACCTGGGCACCGCCCGTCGTCGGCTCGCACGACTGCTCGAGCAGGACCCCGACCACGCGCAGGCCAAGGAGCACCTCGAGGCCATCCGGCAGCGCTCCGGCGGCCTCGAGGAAGAGATCCTGCACCTCGAGGAGGCGCTCGAGAAGGCCTCGCCCGAGGAGCGCCCACTGCTCCTGAAGGAATCCGCGCGCTACCGCCTGATGCTCGATCCCGACGACACCGACGGCGTCAACGCGCTGCTGGTCCTGTTCCGCGACCACGGCGCCCGCGACGCCGAGGCCCTGGGGACCCTGGCCGCGGCCCTCGAGCGCGCGGCCCGTGCCCAGGATCTGGCCGACGTGCTGGCCGCGCTCGTCCAGCTGCCCGGCGGAGCCACCGAGGTCGCCGCCCTTCACCGCAAGCTGGGCGAGCTCTACCTGGGCCCCCTGGCCGACCACGATCGCGGCCGCAAGCACTACGAGGCGGCCGCGGCGCTCGATCCGCGCAGCACCGAGGGCGTGCGGCGGCTCGAGGAGCTGTACCGCGAGAAGGGCGACCTGACGGCGCTGGCCGAGGTGCTCGAGAAGGCCCTGAAGGGCGTGACCGAGAAGGACCAGGAGGTCCCGCTGCTGCAACGCCTGGGGCGCCTGTACTGGCGCGACCTGCGCGACTCGCGAGCCGCCGAGCGCGTCTACAAGCGGCTGCGCACGCTGGCCCCGACCGACCTCGAACCTCTAGATTTCTATCAAGATCTCTACATCGAACAGCGTCGCTACGACAACCTGTTCTCGATCTTCTCGCACAAGGCCGAGATCCTGGTCGGCGAGCCCCTGGTCGAGGCCGCGCGACAAATCGAGGCCATCACCGAGAGCGCCGCGGGCAGCCCCGAGAAGCTGCTCGAGATCTGGAAGAAGGTCATCCGGCACGAGCCGAACCACCCGTACGCCGCGCAGCGCTATGCCGAGCTGCTGGTCAACCTGGGGCGCTGGCACTCGGTCATCGATTTCCTGAAAGCGCGCCTGAAGACCCTCGGTGACGACCAGAAGGAGCAGAAGCTCGACCTGCTGTACGAGATCGTCGAGATCTTCTCGAACCCCGAGAAGCTGAACATGGAGGACATGGGCACGAACACGTGGCGCGAGGTGCTGGACCTCGACCCCACGAACGAGCGTGCCATCGAGGCGCTGACCACGCGGTACCGCGATTCGGGACGCTACCGCGACCTGGCGCGCGTGCTGCTCTCGAAGGTCGACCTGGCGACCGACCCCGCGGTGAAACGCGAGACCCTGGCCGAGATCCTCGACATCGCCACGAAGCGCGTGCGCGACGCCGAGACCGCCGTGGGCGCGCTCGAGAAGCTGCACGAGCTCGATCCCGCCGACGACGGGGTCACCCAACAACTGAAGGCGCACTACCGCCAACGCAAGGACTACGTGAAGCTCGTGGGGCTCCTCAAGGAGGAGCTGCCCACGCTGCCCACGCCCGAGGCCCGCAAGGAGACCCTGCTCGAGATCGCGCGCATGGCCCAGGAGAAGCTCGGCGACTCCGACGAGACCATCCGCCTGCTCGAGGACGCCTCCGCCGCCGATCCGTCCGACGAGAAGATCCGCACCCGCCTCGAGACCATCTACCGCAAGCTCGAGCGCTGGGAGTCCCTGGCAGAGCTCTATCGCGGGCGCCTGAACGAGATCGACGAGCCCAACCAGCGGGTGGCCCTGCTCGACAAGCTCGGCAAGGTCTACCTCGAGCAGCTCGAAGACTACGCGAACGCCGAGCAGGTCTTCCTCGAGATCCTCGACCTGCGCCCCTCCAAGATCCTGACCCAGAGCTACCTCGAACGCATCTACCTGCGCACGCGCGCCTGGGAGAAGCTGCGCGCCCTGTACGCGGCCGACGGCAACTGGGCCGGGTACCTGACCACGCTCTCCGAATCCCTCGAGAGCGGCCAGGGCGGAGCCGACACGCTGGCCATCCTCGAAGAGATGGCCAACGTCCAGCGCGAGAAGCTCGCGAACCCCGCCGCCGAGCGCGCCACGCTCGAGCGCGTACGCCACCAGGCGCCGGGGCACCTGCCGGCGCTGCGCAGGCTGCGCGAGGTCTACGCGGCCGCCAACGACGTCGTGGCGCTCGAGGGCGTGCTCGCCGATCTGCTGACCAACGCCGAGACCCCGACCGAGCGCGTCGCCGTGGTCGACGCCCTGGCCGAGATGCGCGGGCGCGTGGGCCGCACGTCCGAGGCCCGGGACGTGCTGCTGAAGAACCTCGATACGTTGTTGACCGAGGGCGCCACGGCCCCGCTCGAGCGCCTGCGAGCGCTCCTCGACGAGCCGGCGGCGGTCGAGACGTATCGCGCGCGCCTCGCGGCCGCGCTCGAGGCCGACCTGCCAGAGGCGGCCCGGCTGTTGGCCCTGGAGGAGCTCGGCGTGCTGTACGCCGACGTGCTGCACGACCCCGACAACGCGACGACGCTGTTCCGCCAACTGCTCGAGGCCGCGCCCGCCCACGCGGGGGCCATCCGGCGCCTCGGCGTACTGTTGGAGAGCGAGGGCCGCTTCGACGAACTGGTCCAGCTGCTGCAGGATTCGCTGGCGCTCGAGGAGAACCCCGAGGCCCGCGCCAACGTGCTGGTGCGCCTGGCCGAGATCGCCGAGGAGCACCAGGCCGACCGCGACCAGGCCGTGCGCTACCTGCTGCAGGCGCTCGACGAGAACCCGCGCGGCGCCGGCCTGTACGAGACCATCGAGCGCCACTACCAGGAGCAGGGCCGCTGGGACGACGTGGCCGACCTGTACCTGCGCCGGATCGACGCGGCGGCCGACGACGCCGAGCGCGACTCGCTGCGCCTGTCGCTGGCCCGCGTCTACGTGCAGCTCGAGCAGGTCGACGACGCCATCGATCAGCTCGAATCCCTGGCCCGCGAGTCCACGCTGGCCGCCGAGGCCGTCGAGGCCCTCGAGGACCTGCTCACATCCGAGACCGAGACCGAGCGCACCTGGACGTTCCTGGCGGCGTGGCGCGAGCAGCACGGCGAGTGGGACGCCCTGGTCGACCTGCTCGACCGCCGCTACCGCGCCACCTCCGCGCCCGATCTGCTGCTGCGCCTGGCGCGCCTGCGCGCCGAGCACGCCGCCGACCGCGGCCTGGCCTTCGACGCCCAGGCGCGCTACCTGGCCGTGGAGCCCTCGAGCCGGGACGAGTGGGACCGCCTGGCGGCCCTGGCCGAGGAGCTCGATCGCTACGGTGAGCTGTTCGCGGCCTATGGCGAGGCCGTGGGGCTGGTGTTCGCCGACGATCACGCCCGCCTCGACGACGAGTCGCTGGCCAACGAGCTGCTGCTGCGCATGGCAGCCCTGGCGCGCGACCGCCTCGACGATCTCGACAGCGCGGTGGCCTTGTACCAGCGCTACCGCGAGCGCGAGCCCGACGACGGCACGGTCATCGACCACCTCATCGCCATCCACGAGCGCACGGGCGACCGCGAAGCGCTGCTCGCCCTCATGAAAGAGAAGCTCGAACGCACCTGGAGCGGCCCCGAGAAGCAGGAGGGCCTCGAGCGCGTGTGCGCGCTGCTGCGCGAGATGCCGGATCGCGAAGAGGAGGTGATCGAGCACTACGAGACGCTACTCGGCCTCGACGCCGGGCGCGCCGACCTGGTGCACGAGCTCGACACGCTGTACGAGCGCTACGAGCGCTTCGAGGCGCTGGCCCACCTGATCCGCGACCGCATCCTGCCCACGCTGACGACCGACGAGGAGCGCCTGGACGCCACGACGCGACTGGCCGGCCTGCAGTGGCTGCGCCTGAAGGATCCCCACGGCGCCGTCGAAACCCTGAAGGAAGCCTTGGCGATCGACCCGACGCACGACACCGTGCTCGACATCTTCGACGAGATGATCGACGAGGGCGACGAAGACCTCAGGGCTCGCGTCGTGCAGATCCTCGAGCCAGTCTACGTCGAGCAGGGGCTGTCCGAACGCTTGGTGCGACTGCTGGGCGTGAAGGCCGACGCCAGCGATGACCCGTTCGAGAAGGCCCAACTGCGCGACCGCATGGCGGCGACGTTCGAGCAGGCCCTCGACTCGGCCGAGACCGGCCTCGACCTTCGCCTGCAGGCGTTGGCCGACCACCCCACGGGCGAACGGCTGCACGAGGCCTACAACCGCGCGGGCGTGCTCGGCCAGTGGGAGAAGCTGGCCGCGGCGCTCCGCGAGGTGCTGGCTCAACCCGGGCTGCTCGACGCCGAAGCGGCCTTCCTGCTCGGCGAGGTCTACCTGGGCCACCTGCAGAACCCCGACGAGGCCGCGATCTGGTTCCAGCGCGTGCTCGACGAGGAGTCCTCGAACGTGCGCGCCCTCGAGCGCCTGCGCGGCATCTACCACGAACGCGCGGACGTCGTGCGCGAGATCGAGGTCCTGTCGGAGCTCATCAACCTCGAGGCCGACGTCGCGAAGCGCCGCGAGCTGGTACGTCAACTGGCGCAGATCGAGGAGGGGCGCGACCGCCCGGTCGAGGCCGAGGAGGCCTGGCGTACGGTCATCGACCTCGGCTCGTCGCGCACCGACGCGCTGGCCGCCGAGGCGTACGACCGCTTGCGCGCGTTGCTGCCCAAGGCCGGCCGCGTCGACGCGTTGATCGACACGCTGCGCGACCGTGTCGCTTTCCTGGACGATCCCGGGGCGCGCCGCGACGCCCTGTACGAGATCGCCGGGCTGCAACGCGAGGCCGGACGCGCCGATGACGCGGTCGACACGTACCGCGAGATCCTCGTCGAGGAGCCCGACGACCCCGTGGCGCGCGGCTCCATCGAGTCCATCTACTTCGAGGGCGAGCGCTGGAGCGAGTACGAGTCGTTCCTGCAGGAAGGCCTCGACCACGCCGGCGACGCCGAACGTATCGCGCTGCTGCGCAAGCTCGGCACCTACTACCTGTACTACGCCGAGGACCTGGCGCAGGCGCTCGACGCCCATCGGCGCATCCTGGCGCAGGATCCCGCCGACTCCGAGGCCCTCGACGCCGTCGTCAGCCTGCTCGAGAGCCCCGAGGTGCGCGGCGAGGCGTTCCAGTTCGTCGACCAGTTCACGCGCGAGCACGGCCTCGACGAGCTGCGCGACCAGGTGTTCCGCACCGTCCTCGCCTCGTTCTCCGACGCCGAGGCCGACCGCCGCGCGCTCCTGGTCGAGCTGGCGCGGCTGAACCACGAGGTCTTCGCGCGCGAGGCCGAGGCCGCGGAGTTCGCCGCGGAAGCGTGGCGCCTCGACCCCTCCGACGACGCGGCGTACGCCAGCGCGCTCGCCATCTCGGGTGCCCTCGGTTCCTACGAGCGCCTGCTGCGCGCGCTCGACGACGTGGCGGCCGAGCGCGAGGGCGACGCTCGGGTCGACCCGCTGCTGCGCAAGGCGTTGGTGCTGCGCGACGACGTGCACGACGAGCTGGGCGCCGACGCCGTGCTCGAGCAGGTGCTGGCCATCGATCCGGCCCACGAGGCCGCGCTCGACGCCCAGATCGCGCTGCTGCGGGCCCAAGACGACGTAGGGCGCCTGGTGACCCGCCTCGAAGGCCGCCTCGAGCTCACGTCCGAGCCCGCCGCCCGCGCCGCGTTGCTCCAGGAGATCGGCGAGGCCCGCCAGACGCGGCTCGACGACGCCAAGGGCGCGGTCAAGGCCTTCGAGGAGGCCCTGCTCGAGGCCCCCGACGACGCCGAGCTGTACGACCGGGTGGCCGGGCTGCTGAACGGCCTCGGCGACCGCGACAGCGCGCTCGACGCGCTGCGCCGCAAGCTCGAGCGCCTGGGAGGCGCAGCCGACAACGACCTCGAGCTGCGTCACCAGGTGCTGCAGCAGCTGGCGGGATGGCCCGAGCGCGCCGACGAGGCCCGCGAGGCCGCCATCGGCATCCTCGATCGCGTGGGCTTCGACGAGCCCTCCGTGGCCTTCCTCGAAGCGTCCGTGCGCGGCGGCGCGAACGTCGACGTGCTCGTCTCGGTGCTCGATCGGGTCCTGCGGGCCGACAGCCTGTTCGGACGGCTGGTCGCGGTCTACGAAGACGCCCTGCCCCACGCCCCCGACGCCGACACGGCCGTCGTCTGGCGGACCACCCTGCGTGACCTGTACGAATCGAAGCTCGACGCGGCCGACGCGGCCCTGCGCCACCAGCTCGAGCTCGTGCGCAACGACCCCGGTGACGCGAGCCTGCTCGACCACGCCGAAGAGCTCGCCGAGCTGGCCGAGGCCTGGGGCGACGTGGTCGCCTTCTACCAGGAGGTGATGGCCGACGCCGAGGACGCGCTGGCCGTCGACCTGGGGCTGCGCACCGCCCGCGCGATCGGCGACCGGCTGGGGGACGTCGACGCCGCCTCGCAGTTCTACCGCCTGGTGCTCGAGCGCGACCCGGGCAACCCCGAGGCCTTCGCCGCGCTGGTCGCCATGTACGAGAAGGCCGAGGCCTGGACCGACCTCGCCATGCTGCACGAGGGGCTCGCGCACTCGTCGGCCGGCGTCGACGACAAGGTCTCGCACCTCGATCGGGCGTACCACGTGGCCCGCGAGCGGCTGCACGACATGTCCATGGCCCGCTCGTTCCTGCGCCAAGTGGTCGATCTGCGGCCCGACGACCCCGCGGCCGTCCACGCCCTCGAGGACCTGTACCGCGAGGTCGACGACGCCGACGCGCTGCGCTGGCTGTACCCCTTCGCCATCGAGCACATGGCCGACGCGGCCCTGCGGGGCGGCCTGCGTTGCCGCTACGCGCGCCTGCTCGTCCAGGCGTCCGAGGACTACCTCGAGGCCATCGGGCAGGTCGAGGAGGCCCTGGCCGACACGCCCGGGCTGCCCGACGCCTGCGAGCTGCTCGAGAACGTGCTCGACCGCGAGTACCTGCCGCGGGCGCACAAGGGGCGCATCCTGGCCCGCACCATCGAGCTGCTCGAGGGCCTGTACACGCCCGAGACCGATCCCGAGCGCCAGGTCCTCCTGAAAGAGAAGAAGCTCGGCGTGATCGACGACGTGGGCGACCAGGTCGAGCTGCTGCGCGAGCTGGCCGAGCTGCACGAGCACCGCACGGGCGACGCCCTCAGAGCCTTCGACGCGCTGTCACGGGCCTTCCGCGCGCAGCCCGACGAGACGATGCACGAGGCCCTGGTGGGCCTGTGCGAGCGCCACGACCTCCAGGAGAACCTGGCCGCGATCTACGCCGACCTCCTCGAGGCCAGCGACGACGACGCCCTGCTGAACGTCACGCTGCGCCGGCTGGGCGACCTGCTGCGCGGCCCCCTCCAGCGGCCCGAGGAGGCTGCCCCGCACCTGGCCATCTACAACAAGCGCGTACCCGGTGACGCCGACGTGCTGGCGTTCCTCGAAAAGTTCTACCGTGATGCCGACAACAACAAGGAGTTGCTCGGCATTCTCGAGGAGCGCGCCCGCTTCGCCGACGACCACGACGAGAAGGGCATGCTCCTGCTCGAAGCCTCAGACCTGGTGGCGAACCGCCTGCCCGACGACACGCGCCTGGCGCAGCTGTACACGCAGTACCTCGAGGTCGATTCGCAGGCCCACGACGTGGCCGACAAGCTCGAGGGGCTGCTGGCCAAGGCGGGCGACGTCCATGAGCTCGTACGCTTCTACGAAGAGCGCCTGGCCCAGATCACCGATCCGGGGCGTCGCGTGGCCTACCTGAAGCGCAACGCTCAGCTGCGCGAGACCACGTTGAAGGAGATCGACGAGGCGGTGACGCTGCTCGAAGAGATCCTGTCGGTCGACGCCAAGAACGCCTACGCCCTGTCGTCCCTCGAGCGCATCTACACGGCCGACGGCAACGACGACGGGCTGTACCGCATCCTCACGCTGCGCCTGAACGCGGCCGACGAGCCCGTGGCCCGCGCGGCCATCGACCTGAAGCTCGCCGACCTGCAGGCCCACAAGCTCGAGAGCCCGGTGGGTGCCCTGAAACACGTGGCCGCCGTCCTCGAGACCGACGCCGGCAGCACCGAGGCCCTGAGCCTGGCCAACGAGCTGCTCGAGGCCCCGGATACGGTGATGGGTGCGTTCGACCTGCTGCAGGCCACGTGGACGCGCACCGGTGACCATGCCGCGTTGCTCGGCCTCTACGAGCGCATGCAGGAGCGCACCGACGACGCGCTCTTCCGAGCGGCGCTGGCCTCGAAGTCGGCCACCCTGGCCGCGGACGTCTTCGGCGACGAGGCGGCCGCCCTGGTCCACCTGGGCCGCGCCTTTTCGAACGAGCCCGACAACCGCTCGTACCGCGAGCGCCTCGAAGCCCTGGCGCGGAAGCCCGAACGGCACGAGCAGGCGGCCGAGATGCTGCCCGAGCTGGCAGCGCGGGTGACCGACGACGACACGCGGCTCGACGTCGCGAAGGAGTTCGCCGGGTTCCTGTCCGGATTGCTGGACGACCCGCGCCCGGCCATCGACCTGTACGAGATCGCGCGCGGCGTGGCCGCCGACGATCCCGAGCTGCTGCAGGCGCTGGCTGCGCTCCGCGAGAAGGCGGGCGATCGCGCCCGCGTGCTCGAGCTGTGGGAGCAGCTGGCGGGCGCGGGCGATCTCGAGCTGTCGCGCGTCTACCGACTGAAGCTCGGCGAAGCGAACCTGGCCGAGCGCGAGACGCAGAATCTGGGCATCGACATGCTCTCCGAGCTGTACCTGGAGGGCTACCAGCCCGAGCACATCGCTGGCGTGCTGGCGGGCGCGGTCGACCACGTGGCCGACCCGTCGGCGCTCATCGACCTGCTCGAGCGGCACTACCGCGAGAACGACGACGTGGCCGGGCTGGCCGGCATCCTCGAGGTGCGCCTGTCGCGGCTCGACGACCTCGCCGACCAGGCCGAGCTGGCGCGGGAGATCGGCGTGCTGGTGCGCGATCGCCTCGAGGACTACGAGCGCGCGTTCGAGCTGCTGCAGCGCGCGGCCACCCTCGACGCCCGACAGCGCGAGCTGCTGCCGGACCTCGAGTCGCTGGCCGAGACGATCGGCGCGTTGCCGACGCTGGCCGAAACCGTCGAGGGCTGGGTGGGCGAGGAGCAGAACGACAAGGCGCGCATCGACCTGCTGCGCACGCTGCTGCGCTACTACGATGGGGCCCTGGCGGCGCCCGCCGACGCGGAGCGCGTACTCTCCACGCTGGTCGAGCTCGTCCCCCACGACCTCGAGGTCATCGACCGACTGCTCGGCGCCCACGCCGCGGCCGGTCGCAACGCCGAGTGGATGAAGCTCGCGGCGACCCGCGCTGAGCAGGAGCCCGATCCCGACCGGCGCAAGCAGCTGCTCGGCGACATCGCCGAAAAGGCCCGCGCCGAAGGGGCCGCCGAAGCGGAGATCCGTGCCCTCGAGGCCTTGCTCGACACCGACGCGTTAAACGCCGAGGGGCAGGACCGCCTCGAGGCACTCTACACGAGCACGGGCCAGCCCGAGCGCGTCGTCGTGCTGCTCGAGAAGCGCCTCGAGCGCGAAGACGATCCCGAGAAGTTGGTCGAAGGGACCTTGCAGTTGGCCGAGATGCGCCAGCAGGCCGGCGCCGACGCCTCGACGGTGGCGACGTTGCTCGAGCGTGCGCTCGACGTCGACCCGACCAACGAGCGGGCGCTGCTCCAGTTGGCCGATGTGTTCCGCACCGCCGGCCTCGGCCATCAGCTGGTCGACGTCCTGCGGCGCCTGGCCGACGCGACCGACGACGTGCCCACGCGCGTGGGCTGGCTCGAGGAGATGGCCGACGTGACGCGCGATCGCCTGGGTGACCTCGCCGGCGCGGCGCGCCTGCTCGAGGAGATCACGCGCACCGACCCCGATCACGAGGCGTCGGCGCGGGAGCTCCTTCGCCTGTACGAGCAGCAGGACGATCCCGAGAAGCTGCTCAAGGCCCTGAACCGCCTGGTGCGGTTCGCCCACAGCACGTCCGAGCAGCTCGAGCTGCTGACCCGTTCGGCGCGCCTTCAGGCGCTGAAGCTCGGCCAGGTCGACAACGCGCGCGAGCTGCTGCAGAACGTGCTCTCGCAGGATCCGCACTACCGCGACGCGCTGGTGCTCTCGGCCGAGCTGGCCGAGCGCGGCGGCCAGCGCGGCGAGGCTCGCGTGGCTTTCGAGCGCCTGCTCGAGGCCGGCGTCGACGAGGCCACGCGGATGCGCATCCTGACCTCGCTGTCGGCCATCCTGCTGGCCGACGAAGCCTGGGAGGCCGCGCGCGACCGCCTGCTCGAGCGCCTGTCGCTGGATCCCGCCGACCGCGAGGCCCGCGACCGGCTGATCGACGTGCTCGAAAAGCTCGGCGCCAACGACGACCTGGTGACGCTGCTCGAGCAGAAGGCCACCGAGGCCACCCGCGACGTCGAGCGCGCCGAGTACTACCGGCGCATCGCGGGCGTGCGGCTCGGCCAGGGCGACGAGCAGGGCTTCGAGACCTGGATCAAGCGCGCCTACGAGATCAAGCGCGACTCCGAGGAGACCGTCTCGACGCTGATCGACTTCTACCGGCAGCGCAATCGCCGCGCGGACCTGATGCCGTTGCTCGAGTGGTACGTGAGCTACCTCGAGGCGCAGAAACGCTTCGACCTGTTCGCGCGGTTCGCGGGCGAGCTGGCCGACGAGCTGTTCGAGCAGGGTCGCGAGGCACAGGCCCTCGAGCTGCGGAAGACCGTCAAGAAGCACGATCCCAACGACTTCGCCAACCTGCTCGGCCTCGCGCTCCTGTACTACGAGGCGGGCGATCTCGACGAGAGCCAGAAGACGTTGCAGATGATGCTCCTGAAGCAGCACCAGATCACCGACGCGCCGGTCAAGAACGGCATGTACCTGACGTTGGCTCGCATCACGGCCCGGCAGGGCAACCCCAAGAAGGCCGTGCAGTACGTGCAGCGCGTGCTGGCCGCCGAGCCCGACAACGTCGAGGCGAACGAGCTGAAGGCCGAGTTGTCGTAGCCCCCTCCCGTGGAGCCGCCCTTGGGCGCCAACCGCGTCGTCGCGCCCTCCCCTCGTCCTCGCCGTCGAATGGCCGTGGTCGCGGTGCTCGGAGTGCTCCTGGCGCTCGGTGCGGCCGTGGGCGCGGGGGTCGCGATCCCGCGCGTCCGTGGCTTCGATCTGCGCCACTCGCCGGTACGATCGGTGCGCTTCCTGGCCCGCGACGGCCGGCTGTTGCGCTCCCTCCCACTCGACGAGCGCCTGCGCGCGCGCTGGCTCGAGACCGGCGAGCAGCCGCCGTTGCTCCGCGAACTGACCGTGCTGGCCGAAGACGGGCGCTTCCGCTGGCACCCCGGTGTCGATCCGCTGGCGCTGGGGCGGGCGCTGGCGCAAAACGCCGCCGCGGGTCGCGTCGTCAGCGGCGGGTCGACCCTGACGACGCAGATCGTGCGCCTGCTGCACCCGCGGCCGCGCACCGTGGGAGCCAAGGTCGACGAAGCCTTCGACGCCCTGGTGCTCGACCGCCTGTGGAGCAAGGACGATCAGCTGACCTTCTACCTGAACGCGGCGCCCTACGGGCACGGCCTCACGGGCGTGGCCGAGGCGGCCGACGGCTACTTCGGCAAGGCCCCCACCGATCTGACCCCGCTCGAGGCCGCGCTGCTGGTGGTCGCCCCCCGGGCGCCGTCGCGCTGGAACCCGGCCGTCGGGGGCGCCGCCCTGCACCAACGGGCCCTGGCGTTGCTCGAACGAGCGGCGGCGCGTGGCGTGGTGCCGCCCGACCAGGTAGTCCTGGCCCGGTCCGAGGCCCCGACCGCCGACACGCCCGCCTTCCCGGCGGCGGAGCTGCACGCCACCGAGCGCGCGCGCGCCTGGCTCCGCGGCCACCCTGAGCTCGGCCCCGCCACCGAGGTGACGACCACGCTCGACGCCCGCCTGCAAGGCGCCCTGGCCCGCGTGCTGCGGCGGCACCTCGCGCGACCCGACCTGCGGGCGCGCGGGGCCAACGGCGCGGTGGTGGTCCTCGACGCAAGGACCTCCGACGTGCTCGGGTACGTGGGCTCGGCCGATTACTTCGATCCCGCGCGCAAGGGCGCCAACGACGGTGTGGCGACCCCGCGCCAACCCGGCTCGACCCTGAAGCCCCTGCTGTATGCCGTGGCGCTGGAGCACGGCAAAACCCTCGCGAGCCCGCTGCTCGACGTCCCCACGCGCGTGACGACGGCTGGTGGCACGTACGCCCCCGTGAACTTCGGACGCACGTTTGCCGGCCCCGTGAGGCTGCGCCTGGCCCTGGCCAACTCGCTGAACGTCCCCGCCGCGCGCACCCTCTCCGATCTGGGCGTCGACGTCGTGCTGGCGCGGCTGCGCGCGCTCGGGCTGGCCCTCCCCCACGACGCCGACCACTATGGGCTGGGCTTGGCCCTCGGCAACGGCGAGGTGCCACTGCAGGACCTGGCGGCCGCCTACGCCGCGCTCGTGAACGGCGGGGTGGCCCGCACGCCGCGCCTGGTGACCTCCGTGACGCGCGAAGACGGCTCGCGCATCGCGTTGCAGGCCGATCCGGGGAGACCCGCGCTCAACCCCGTCGCGGCCTGGCTCATCACCGACGCGCTCGCCGACCCTCAGGCGCGCGCGTTCGAGTTCGGGGCCTCGGCGGCCCTCGATCTGCCCTGGCGCGTCGCCGTCAAGACCGGCACCTCGGCCGACTTCCGCGATAGCCTGGCGGTGGCCGCCACGCCCGAGCACGTGGTGGCCGTGTGGGTGGGTACGTTCGACCGCGACCCCTTGCCCGGTACGGCCGGGGCCGTCGGCGCCGGGCCCATCCTGCACGATGCCCTCGACGTGCTGTACGGCGACCACGAGCCCCGCTGGCCCGCCCCCCCGCTGCTGGCGCTGGCGAGGGTCTGCGCCCTGTCGGGCCAGTTGCCCGGCCCCGACTGCCCGAGCGTCACCACCGAGGTCTTCGCCCCGGGAACCGAGCCCCGGGAGCCCTGCCGGATGCACGTGCGCCCGCGCCTGGACCTGGCCACCGGCTTGCTGGCCGGCCCCGCGTGCCCCGACGCCGACGTCGACCACCCCTCACGCCTCGATCTGCCCCCCGAAGCCCGCGACTGGGCGCGGCAGGCTGGCTTGCCGCTTGTACCCGACGCGTGGTCACCGCGCTGCCCGGGGCAGGACCTCACCCCCCGGGCCCCCCTCCCCCTGAAGGGCGAGGGAGACCCGGCCATCTCGTGCGAGCATTCCCCCTCTCCTGCCAGGGAGAGGGGGCGAGGGGGTGAGGTCTTCCGCCTGGTCTCGCCGGCCGCCGGCGCCATCTTCTACCTCGATCCCGGCCTGCCTCCGGCTCGGCAGATCATCGTGGCTCAGGCCGACGATCCGCAACGCCGCAAGGTGATCTGGACGCTCGACGGTCGCGACTTGGGCACGTTCGACGCGACGGAGGCCGTGAGCGTCCGCTTGTCGGAGGGGCTGCACACGCTGACCGCGGCGGCGGGCGGCGACGCGACGTCGGTCACGTTCGAGGTCCGCAGGTGAGCCGCTTGTCATTCCGCGGCTCCGCCCTACAATGGGGCGTTCATCCGCCAAGGATCCTGCCATGACGCTCCGCCTGACGCTCGTTGGCCTCGTGGCCCTCACCCTCGCCTGCCAGAAGGCCCCCTCCTCCGCCGAGGCTCCCGCCTCCGCCAAGGCTACTGCGGACGAGACGGCGGGAAAGCCCGTGGCCGCTTCGCAGCCCGCCGCGACCGAGGCCTCCGCATCCGCCAATGCTACGGCGGACAAGGCCAAGCCGGCCGGAGCCGCTCCGGCCGCCGCCCCCGCCGCCGCCGTGCCCGCGGTCGCACCGACCAACGCCGCCGACCCGGCGTCGGTGTTCGCACTCATGAAGGATCTTGCCCTGACCGGACGCGCGCGTGAGATGACGCCGTACTTCACGGCCGTCATGCTGAAGCGCATGCCGCGGCTGACCGACGACACGGCCAAGAAGCTCTTCGGCGCCGAGTTCGGCGCGCCTGTCGTCAACGGCGGCGTCGCCGTGTTCCCGCGCATGGCCCAGGGACGGCCATCGGCGCTGCTCTTCTACTACGACGGCAGCCAGTGGAAGTTCGACATCGAGATGAGCATGCGCTGGGAGCGTCCCAGCGAGGGTGAGCAGAACCCGTTGAACGCCCCCGTGTCGCTGGCCGACGCGCTGAACGGCATCCCGGGCACCGGTGACAAGCTGGTCGCGGCCATCAAGACCAGCCGGGGCGAGCTGAAGTGCACGCTGCTCCCCGACGTGGCGCCAAAGACGGTCGCGAACTTCGTGGGCCTGGCACGCGGTCTGCGCGGCTTCCAGGACCCGAAGACCAAGACGTGGGTGAAGCGGCCCTACTACGACGGGCTGACCTTCCACCGCGTCATCCCGCAGTTCATGATCCAGGGCGGCTGCCCGCTCGGCAACGGCGCCGGCGGCCCGGGCTACACCATCGACGACGAGTTCAAGCTGGGCCTGACCTTCGACAAGCCCGGTCTGCTGGCCATGGCCAACTCGGGCCCCAACACCAACGGCTCGCAGTTCTTCGTGACCGAGGTGACGCCCGACTGGCTGAACTACCGCCACACCATCTTCGGCGAGTGCAGCGACGTGGCCCTGATCAAGGCCATCGCGGCCGCGGGCAACAACCCGCCCACGACCATCGACGCCATCACCTTCTTCCGCGAGTGACCTTGGACGTGCGCGCCCCCTTCCTCGGCCCCGATCACCCCGTCCGGCAGGACCCCTGCTTCGTCGACGCGCTCGAGGTCGTGCGCCGCCTGGCGGCCGACGGCCACGAGGCCCTGCTGGTGGGCGGCCCCGTGCGCGACCTGCTGCTCGGCACGCCACCCCACGACTACGACGTGGCCACCTCGGCCCCGCCCCGCGCCGTGCAACGCCTCTTCCCCAAGGTCATCCCCGTGGGCGTGGCCTTCGGCGTCCAGATCGTGCTCATGCCCCACTCGCAGCTCGAGGTGGCCACCTTCCGGGCCGAAGAGGGCTACGCCGACGGCCGCCACCCCGACCACGTGCGCTTCTCGACCCCCGAAGAGGACGTGAAGCGCCGCGACTTCACCGTGAACGGCCTCTTCTACGACCCCCTGACCGACCGACTGATCGATCACGTGGGAGGCCTCGCCGACCTGGCCGCCCGACGCCTCCGCGCTATCGGCGACCCCTTCGCGCGCTTCGGCGAGGATCACCTGCGCCTGCTCCGCGCCGTGCGCTTCGCGGCGAGGCTCGGCTTCGCCATCGAGCCCGCCACCTGGGCCGCGCTGCTCGACCTGGCCCCCAAGGTCACCTCGGTCAGCACGGAGCGCCTGCGCGAAGAGTTGACGAAGATGCTGGTCCAGGGCAACGCGCACCAGGCGCTCGACCTGCTGGACCAGAGCCGCCTGCTCGACCAGGTGCTGCCCGAGGTCGCGGCCCTGCGCGACGTGGCCCAGCCGCCCCAGTTCCACCCCGAAGGCGACGTGCTCACCCACACGAAGCTCATGCTCCAGCTGATGGGCCCGGCCAGCCCCACCCTGGCCTGGGGCGTGCTCTTGCACGACATCGGCAAGCCCCCCACCTTCGAGCAGGCCCCCGACCGCATCCGCTTCAACGGCCACGACGCCGAAGGCACCAGGATGGCCGACGCCCTCTGCGAGCGCCTGAAGTTCTCGAAGCACGACCGCGAGAGGATCGTGGCCCTGGTGAAGGAGCACCTGCGCTTCATGCACGCGAAGCTGATGAAACCCTCGACGCTGAAGCGCTTCCTCCGCCAGCCGGGCTTCGACGAGCACCTGGCCCTGCACCGCCTCGACTGCCTGGGCAGCCACGGCGACCTCGAGATCTTCGACTTCGTGACCGAGCAGTTGAACGCCACGCCCCCCGAGGCCCTGCGCCCCCCGCGCCTCGTGACCGGCGATGACCTGATCGCCCTCGGCTACCGCCCGGGCAAGCGCTTCAAGGACATCCTCGACGACGTGGAAGAACGCCAACTGGCCGGAGAGCTCACGACGCGGGAGGGAACTCTGGAGCACGTGCGGCGGACGTGGCCCGTCGACGAGACGTGACCCGAGCGTTGCCGCCGACGAACGGTGGGGCTATCCTGAAAGTCGAGACGCGTGGACACCGGAGGGTGGGATGAGACAGGTTCTGTTGTTCAGGGGTGACGACGGCTTCTGGGTCGCCGAGGTCCCCTCCCTTCCCGGCTGCGTCTCGCAGGGTGAGACCCGAGAACGGGCCCTCGAGAACGTGCGGGACGCCATAGCCGGCTACGTGGACGCGCTGGAGTCGGACGGCCTGCCGGTCCCGGCAGAGACGTTCGAATCGCTGCTGGTCGCCGTATGAGTCCATCGCTCCCGGTCGTCTCCGGGAAGGAACTGGTCGCGGCGCTCCAGAAGAAGGGGTTCGTCCTCGTGCGCCAGACCGGAAGCCACCTCATCCTTCGGCGCGGGGCGCCCTTCGCGCAGGTCACTGTGCCGAACCACAAGACGCTCGATCGGGGGACGCTCCGGTCCATCCTCCGGGGTGCGGACTTGTCGGTTGATGAGTTTCTTGTCCTGCTCTGACTCGTGCGTCGGTGCCTCAGAGCTTCGCACGCCGAGAGCGGATCGGGGACGTGACGAACCCTACTCCGCAGGCCGGTCGTTCTTTCCGGCCGATAGCGGCGCCGAGAGCTTCACGAGCCGCTGCCCGCTCAGCTCCCTGAGAAAGATCGCCACCCGCTCGCTCAGCTTCTCGTGCTCGCCCTCGAGCACGCGCACGGCGTCGGCGATCTCGGCCACCGTGCGCTTGCCGTCCATCGCGCGCCAGGTGGCCGAGCCGAGGCCGGCCAGCCTCAGGCGCACGGGGGCGGGGCGCATCCAGCCGAAGAGCGCGCGGATCCACGGGTTGCCGAAGCGCGGGATGAGCAGCACCACCTGGCCCGTCTCGTCGTCCTCGTGCGGGACGAGGGGCGTCGCGACTGCGTCGAGCAGGTTCTGGAAGGGGGAGTCGGCCACGGGCGCGGCCTACATCACGGCGGTGGGTGGCGCGGCCTCGTCGGGGCTGCCGGCCTTCCGGAGGGGCATGAAGATCAGGTACACGGCCAGCAGCACGGCCACCGGGATGGCCAGCCAGCCGGCCACGGTGCCGAGGTCGAGGCTCCAGAAGCCCTCGCGGAAGAAGACCACGGCCGCGACCACCAGGCCCATCAAGGCCTCGCCGGCGATGAAGCCCGAGGCGGCCAGCACGCCCGCGTTCTCGACGCGCGCCTTCTGCGCGGTGTTGTAGCCGCGCCGCGCCGCCAGCTTGTCGACGATGCCGCGGAACAGGCCGCCGAGGAAGATGGCGAAGGTGGTCTCGAGGGGAAGGTACATGCCGACCGAGAAGAGCATGGGGCTCCGCACCTTGATGAGGATGAGCGAGATGCCCATGGCGATGCCGACCAGCACCAGCGGCCAGGCCATCTCGCCGCCCACGATGCCCTGCGACAGCGCGGCCATGAGGCCGGCCTGGGGCGCCGGCAGGTTCGCGCCGCCGAAGCCGCCCACGCCGGGGTGCAGCTTGAGGTCGGAGAAGTGCAGCACGTACAGCGGGAAGAACATGACCGCGCCGGCCAGCACGACGCCGATGAGGTCGCCAACCTGCATCTTCCAGGGGGTACCGCCGAGGATGTGCCCGACCTTCAGGTCCTGCAGCATCTCGCCGGCCACGGCCGCGCTGACGCACACGACGGCCGCGACGCCGAGCACCGCCGCCACGCCCTCCTGGCCCGACACGCCGATCAGCACCATGGTCAGGGCCGCGATGATGGTGGTGGCGAGGGTCAAGCCCGAGATGGGGTTGTTCGACGAGCCGATCATGCCGACCAGGTTGCCGGACACGGCCGCGAAGAAGAAGCCCGTCACGAGCATGACCACGGCGGCCAGGATGGCGCCCGAGATCATCTGGGTGAAGTAGAAGTACAGCCCGCACATCAGGACGAACACGGCCACCAGGCCGAGCAGCACGATCTTGAAGCTCATGTCCTTCTGGGTGCGCATCGTGGCCTCGCCGGCGGCCGCGCTCTTCCTGACGTCGGCCACGCCGCGCTTCAGGCCCAGCCACAGGTTCTTGCGCATCCGGTACAAGGTGAACACGGCGCCGACCAGCATGCCGCCCACCGCGATGGGGCGCACGATGAACTTGTACAGGTGGCCGACGATGGCGGCCCAGGCGGCGGTCTGGTCGCCCCCCGCGGTCTGCGTGTAGGCGTCGATCATCTGCGGCCCGAGGAAGAAGACGAGCAGCGGCACGAACAGGCCCCAGGCGAGCAGGCCGCCGGCGAAGTTCAAGGCGCCGAGCTCGGGCCCGATGATGTAACCTACGCCCATGTAGGCGGGGGTGACGGCGGGCGCCGCGATCTGCGTGAAGCCGCCGGCCTTCAGCGTCGGGGCCCCGGCCTTCAGGCCCAGGCGCACGATGCTCTCTTTCACGCTGCCGACCGCGAGCGTGAAGGTGTTCGAGGCGTGGAACACGCCCATGGCGTCGAGCAGCTTGATGACCGCGCCCACGCCCATGGCGCGGAACAGTTGGACGGCCGCGTCGGCGCCGCGCTGGCCCGCCTTGTGGATCTCGGCGGCCGCCACGGACTCGGGGAAGGGCAGGTCCTTGTCCTCGACCATCACGCGCCGCAGGATCGTGACGAACAGGATGCCGAGCACGCCGCCGACGATCATGAGCGACGAGGCCGTGACGTAGTCGGTGACGTTGTCGAACGTCCAGAGCTGCAGGATGACGAAGGCGGGGATCGTGAAGATGGCGCCGGCGGCCACGGATTCGCCGATGGAGCCGACGGTACGGGCGAAGTTCTCTTCGAGGATCGAGCCCTTCATGATCTTCAGGAGCGCCATACCGATGACCGCCGCGGGGTACGTGGCGGCGATGGTCATACCGGCCTTCAGGCCCAGGTAGGCGTTGGCGGCCCCCAGCACCACGCACATCACGAGGCCGATCACGAGCGCGCGCAGCGTGAACTCGCGCAGATCGGTCTTGTCGGGCACGAAGGGGACGAAGGGCTTGTTCTCGTCGCTCATGGCCACTCCTCGGGCTGTGGTACCGGCCGACCCGGCGTGGTGATTCAGGCGACTGTAGTCAGCGCCGTTCGGGTCGTCAAGCGCGGCGGGAATCCCCGCGTTGCAGGTTTCCGTTGAAATCTCCACGCGCTTCTGCTAGACAGTCGCCTTGCCTTGCAAGGAGGGACCAGATGTCCGGACACAATAAATGGAGCACGATCAAGCACAAGAAGGGCGCGGCCGACGCGAAGCGCTCCAAGGTGTTCACGAAGATCATCAAGGAGCTCACGATCGCGGCCAAGCTCGGCGGCGGTGATCCCGAAGGGAACCCGCGCCTCCGCACGGCCGTCGCCCAGGCCAAGGCGGCCAACATGCCCAAGGACAACGTCACCAACGCCATCAAGAAGGGCACCGGCGAGCTCGAGGGCGTGACGTACGAAGAGGCCATGTACGAGGCCTACGGTCCGGGCGGCTCGGCGCTCTGCATCGAAGTCCTGACCGACAACAAGAACCGCACCGTGGCCGAGCTGCGCCACATGCTCTCCAAGCACGGCGGCTCGCTCGCCGAGTCCGGCTCGGTGTCGTGGCAGTTCGAGCGCAAGGGCCGCATCCTGGTCGAAAAAGAGAAGATCGGCGAGGACGCCCTCATGGAGATGGCCCTCGACTGCGGCGCCGACGACGTGCAGGACGCCGACGACGTGTGGGAGATCTACACGGCCTCCGGCGAGCTCGAGAACGTGCGCGGCGCGCTCGAAGCCAAGGGCCTCGAGATGACCGAGATCAAGCTGGGTCTCTTCCCGAAGACGACCGTCACGCTCGACGAGAAGAAGGCCGAGTCCATCCTGCGCCTCATCGACGTCATCGAAGACAACGACGACGTGCAGAACGTCTTCGGCAACTTCGACATCCCCGACGAAGTGGCCGAGAAGCTGGCGTAGCCGATCCCCTCTCCGCTGCTCTTCCCTCGATTCCATAACGATATGTAGGGGCAATTCACGAATTGCCCCATCGATAGATCCGATCGACCGTTCGTTCGGTCCGAAGGGCGGTTCGTGAACCGCCCCTACACACCGATCATTCAAACATTGTTTTTCAGATCGTATTTTTTGATGAGGTACTCGAGCGACTTGCGGTGCACGCCCGAGGCCTTGGCCGTGCGCGTGATGTTCCAGGCGTTCAGCTCGAGCATGCGCTTCCAGTAGGCGCGCTCGAACTCGGTGAGCAGCTGCTCCTTCACGTCCTTGAACTGCTCGTCGATGCGCACCGAGAGCGTGACCACGGGGCCCTCGCTCGACTGCAGCGTGACCGCGTCGTCGCGCACCTCGGGCGCCACCGAGTCGCTGAGGAAGACCTCGTCGGTGAGCCCCGCGTCGGCCAGGATGAGCGTGCGCTCGATGAAGTTGCGCAGCTCGCGCACGTTGCCCTTCCAGGGGTGCTGCTGCAGCCGCACCATGGTGTCGTAGCTGATCTTGATGGGCTTGGTGCCGTGCTCGCGCGCCAGGCCGTCGACGAAGTGGCTGACCAGCAGCGGGATGTCCTCGCGCCGCGATCGCACCGGCGGTACGCGCACGCGGATGACCGCCAGGCGGTAGTACAGGTCCTCGCGGAAGGTGCCCTTCTTGACCTCTTCCTTCAGGTTCCGGTTGGTGGCGGCGATGACGCGCACGTCGACCTTCTTGACCTGGGACGCGCCCACGGGGCGCACCTCGCGGCTCTCGAGCACGCGCAGCAGCTTGGGCTGCAGGTCGAGGTCGAGCTCGCCGATCTCGTCCAGGAAGAGCGTGCCGCCGTCGGCGTTCATGAAGGCGCCCTTGCGGTCGGCGATGGCGCTGGTGAAGGCCCCCTTCATGTGCCCGAACAGCTCGCTCTCGATCAGCTCGCGCGGCACGGCGCCGCAGTCGAACACTGCGAAGGGGCCGTTCTTCCGCTTGCTGTGCTTGTGGATCTCGCGCGCCGCCACCTCCTTGCCGGTGCCGCTCTCGCCCTCGACCAGCACCGTGGCGTCGGTGGGCGACACGCGCTCGAGGATGCCGAACACCTCGCGCATGGCCAGGCTCTTGCCGATCATGTCGCCGAAGCGATCGGTGCGGCTCACCGGGATGTCGACGGCCTGCTTGGCGTCGCGCACCTCGAACACGGTCTCGCCCACGCGGATCTCGGCGCCTTCCTTCAGGTAGGCGCGCTCGACCCGGAAGCCGTCGAGCCAGGTGCCGTTCTTCGAGTCGTCGTCGATCAGCAGGTTCCCGAGCGGCGTGGCCTCGATGCGGCAGTGGTTCCGCGACACCGTGGCGTCGGCCAGCTTGATGTCGGCGTCGAAGGCCGTGCCGAGCGTCGTGATGCGCTGCTCGAGGTCGATCTCGGAGCCCTTGTCGGGTCCGGCCAGGACCTTCAGCTTCATCTTCTGGAAGCGGATGGTCGAGACGTCCATGGCGATGGTGCGGGTCTCTTCCATCAGGGTTCCTCCTTCAGCGTGCCGAGGTTCGTGGTCTGGTCGCGCTGTACGGCGAAGCCGCGAGCCAGGAGCGCCGAGCCGTCGGCGCCGCGCAGCTCGAGGCGGTGGTCGCCCGTGTCGAGCTCGAGCTCGACCACGTTGCCGCGGGACGAGCGCGGCGTGCCGTCGATGACCACGGTGGCGTTGGCCGGGAAGTAGCGGAAGACCACCTTGCCGCGCGCGGCCTCGGGCAGGCTGATACCCACCTCGCGCGGGGAGGTCCAGTCGAGCACCACCGGCGTGTCGCGGTAGCCCGCCGCGCGCGCCGTCAACGACTCGGTGTGACCCTGGGTCACGCGCACGCCGAGCGGCGTGAGGCCCAGGCGCTCGCCGGCGGACGTGTAGAGACCGGCCGGGGGCGTGCTCACCACGCGCACCTCGCGCTCGGTGGGCGCGGGGCGCGGCGCCTCGGCGCTCTCGACCACGGGAGCCGCCGGAGCGACCCGAGGCACCTCGAGGACCCGCCGAGCGTGCACCTTGGGCTCGGCCTCGGTGACCAGCAGGCGCGGCGCCGGCCGGACGAAGGGCGCAGCCGCGGGTGTGACCACGGGGATCTCGAGCGGCGTGGGGACGTTGCGCGGGATGAGGATGGCCGCGAGCAGCACGGCCGCGACGACCAGCGCGACGCGCGTGCGGCGGGCGACCCGGCGCCGGGCCATGGTCCGCGTGTGCCGCGCGCCCACCAGGGTGCCGCTGGCCGAGCGCGACGCGCGCTCCTCGTCGAGCCGCGAAGCCAGGAAGTCGTCGAAGGAGAGCCGGCGCTGGGGCGCCTCGGGCGCCGCGTCGAAGAAGCCGCGCTCGTTCAGGAACTCGGCCAGGGCGGCCTCGCCCGTCACGCGCGATTCGTCGATCAGCACCTGCTGCAACGCGTCGGCCAGGTCGGCGGCGCCCACGTAGCGCGCCTCGCGCTCCTTGGCCAGGCAGCGCATGATCACGCCCGACAGCGACTCGGGGACGCCCGCCACCACGCGGTGCGGCGGCTCGGGGTCGGCCGACTTGATGTGCTCCAGCACCTGCAGCTCGTTCTCGCCTTCGAAGGGTCGCTTGCCGGTGACGAGCTCGTAGAACACGACGCCCATCGAGAACAGGTCGGTGCGACGATCGAGGGTCTCGCCGCGCGCCTGCTCGGGCGACATGTAGTAGACCTTGCCCTCGATGAAGCCCGAGATGGTGTGCTGCAGGCTGCGGGTCGAGCGCGCGATGCCGAAGTCGACCAGCTTCACGTCGCCGTGACGGCTGACCATGATGTTCGAGGGGCTGATGTCGCGGTGCACGATGTGCAGCGGGCGTCCCTCGTCGTCGGTGCGATCGTGCGCGAAGGCCAACGCGCGGCACACGCCCGTGACGATGGTGACCGCCAGGTGCCAGGGCACCTTCGTGCCGGTCGCGGACAGGAATTTGATGGCGTCGCGCAGGTTTCCGCCCTCGACGTACTCCATGGCCAGGTAGTACTCGCCGTCGACCACTCCCAGGTCGAACACGGGCACGATGTTGCCGTGGGACAGCGTGACGAGGGTCTTGCCCTCCTCGATGAAGCGCTCGACGAACTTCGGGTCCGACGAGAACTGGCGCAGGATCTTCTTGATGACGACGCGCTTCTCGAAGCCGGCGGGGCCCTCCATGCGCGCCAGGTGCACCTCGCCCATCCCGCCCTCGGCGAGCTTGCGAAGCAGCTCGTAGCGCCCGAACTTCTCGCCCATGCGTTCGTGACCCTCAGCGGAGCTGGCGCAGCACCTCGGCCAGGTTCTGGTCCAGGTGAGCCGCGATCTTGTCGCGCACCGCCACGAAGTGCGCGTGCTCCAGGGACCACGCCTGGCCCTTGATCTCGCGCAGCACGGCCGCGAAGTCGGGATCGGCCTTCTCCCAGGCCGACAACCGCCCGTCGATGGCCTGCACCATCTGCGACGGCATGCCGGCCGCCCGCAGGTCGCGCGCCGTGGCCGCGATCAGGTCGGCGAAGGCCTGCCGCTGCTCGCGCTCGGACTTGCCGCGGGGCTCACTTGGCGGCATCGGAGCCCCCCGTGACCGGAGCCTCGCCCGGCACCGGCGCCGACGGCCCGCGGATGGGCCCCTCGGCCGTGAACACCGGCCGGATGTCGACCGGCACGCCCTTCAGCCCGTCGAGCGCCTGCTGCACCTCGGGCGTGAGCTGCGCGTAGCTGTCGAGGAACGCCTTGGCCCCGGCATAGTCGCCGGCCGCCTCGAGGTTGAGCAGCTCGCGGCCGAGCGCCGTGAGCCCCGCGCGCGCCTTGTCGAAGTCGACCGCGAAGCGCCCCGTGGCCGCGTCGCGCGTGTAGGCACCCTGCTTGGCGAGGTACCCGTAGATGGCCAGGTTGGCCTTGCCGTGGGCCTCGTGCGCGCCGAAGCGCACCGAGCGGAAGAAGCCGGCCAGCGCGGTGGCCAGCGTGGTCTGCAGCCGGTCGGGCTCCTTGAAGAAGCCCTTGTCGATCAGGAACAGCGCGTTCAAGAGGCCCAGCGTGTCGGCCTTGGCCTCCTCGATGGCCGGGTACAGCTCTTTCAGCGCCTGGCTGACCGTGGTCTGGCTGCCATCGGCGAGCGTAATCTTGCCCGGCCCCATGCCGTGCGCGATCTCGTGCAGCAGCGTGTGCTGGAAGTAGTCCTCCTTGCGGAGCAGCGGGACCTGGCCCTCGACCAGCACGGCCGCGGCGATGGGCGCCAGGATCTTCTCGAACTTGGCGTCGCTCACGTTGCGCATCAGGACCTTCTTCGAGCCCTTCTTCTCGCGCACGTCCTCGTCGTTGGGCAGGTTGAAGGCCAGCGTCTGCACCCCGGCGCGCGTATCGCCGGCGCTGTAGACCAAGTCGACCGCGAAGATGGGTGAGCCCGGCGCGCGCTTGTAGCCCCGGAGCTTCTCGTCGAGCGGCAGCGCGGCCTCCATCTCGTCGAGGTGCGCCTTGACGGTCGACAACTGCTCGCTGAGCGTGGTGTCGGTCATGGTCAGGAAGATCTCGAACGCGGCCTTGTAGCTCATCAGCGTGTCTTCGTAGACCTCGTACGGGCCCACGGTGACCTCGAAGCGCGACCCGGTCACGTCGACCCACGCCGCATCGCCCGCGGCCCAGTCGTTGGTCTCGCAGCCGGCCGCCCGCGCCAAGAGGAAGGCCTGCAGGCTGGGGGAGTCGGCGTACGCCGCGGCCTCGCGCAGCTTCTCGGCCACGATCTTCAGGTCGGCCCTGTAGAAATCGGAGTACGGCACCGCGCGCAGCGTCGCACCGTCGCGCACGATGACCGTGTAGGGGCTCGTGAACGCGGCCTTGTCGGAGGGGTGGTCGGCGACCCACTTCTCGAACTCGTCCTTGGTCAGGTCGGTCGGGTAGAACGTGCCGCCCGCGGGCTTCGGCGCGGTGCCGATGAAGGGCTTCATCTCGCCCAGGCGATCGAAGCGGCCGGCGTTGATGACCACGAAGCGGTGGGCGAGCTCGTCGTAGGCGTTCGGCTGCTCGCGAGCCGCGTCGACCTCGAAGCGCCGCTTCAGCTGGAGCCCGTCGGTGGAGGCCTGGGTCCAGAACAGCTTGTCGATCACGTCGGCGGCCTCGATCAGCGGCTTCAGGAAGCGCTTGTCGGCGTCGGTGAGCTTGCCGACGGGCACGCCCATCTCGACCTCGGCGAAGGCGTCGTTGCGTAGCTTCAGCTCGTTGAACGGCAGCGTCGTCTCGTCTTTCAGGATCCGGCTCTGCTCGTCAGCGCTCTTGGCCATGGCCGTGTCTCCCTGGGCAGCCGGGCTCGGCGCCTCGGCCCCCTGTGGCGCCGCCTTGTCCGCCGACAGCGTCGCGCCGGCAGGTTCCTGGCGGGCCTTCCCGTCGTCGCGCTCCGTTCCCTTCGACGGCGCCTCACGCCCGCATGCCGCGGTCACGAACCCGGCCGCCACGAGGGCCACCACGAGCCACAGGCCCGTACGCTGTTTGCTCCCCACCATCATCGCCTCCCCTGGCACCATGCGGTCGAAAACTGTACTCCCGGCGGGATCTACGCGTCAACGGTCCAGCAGCGAAAGTCAGGGGGGTTGCGAGGGTCGGGCGACAGCGCCGTCACGTCCCCAGGCGCTCGGCACGTGCCGCCCAGGCCGCTCGGAGCACGTCGGCGTCGTACAGCTCGCGGATGGAGGCCTGGATGGCGTCGAAGGGCACGTCGTCGAAGTCGCCGCGCTCCCGCACGTACTCGATGTAGGGGTTCCCGCGCGGGTCGACGGGGTGCATGAGCGCGTCGTTGGCGCCGTCGAGCGCCACGGGCAGCACGCCGGCCTTGGTGGCCGTTCCGGTGTCGAACGCCGGGGTGGCCTTGACCCAGCGCCCGTCGAGCAGGAACTCGGTGTAACCGTGCCACGTGAACAGGTTCGTGCCCATGGCCGCCCGCATGTGCTCGGGCAGCTGGTGGTTCCGCACGTCGGCGAAGCCCAGGCGCGACGGGATGCCCGCCGCGCGTCCCAGGGCGGCCAGCAGCGCGGCCTTCTGCACGCAGTAGCCCCAGCGGCGCGCCAGCACCACCGAGGCCACGAAGTCGTGGGCATCGGCGGGCGGCAGCGGCACGTAGACCACGTGGTCGCGCACCCAATCGAACAGGGCGATGGACGTTTCGCGCGGCGTGGCGCGGGTCAGGGAGCGCGCCAGCGCGATGATGGACGGGTGATCGCAGTCGAGGAAGCGGGCGGGTCGAAGGGTCGCATCCAGTTCCGGCATGGGGACGTTCCTGTCGATGGGCAACGCAGGAGCGCTGATGGCTGCGCCTCTCGTTCCTACCGCGACGGCAGCGTGAACTTGACGGGGACCGCGTGGACCGCGCTCGGCTGGTCGTCGTGCAGCGTGCCGGGCAGGTCCTCGGGGCGCTGCAGCACGGCCACCTCGCGGCCCTGCACCTGGTACAGGAACACGACGGCGGGCGAGTTGGCGTGCTTCACCAGCTTGGCACCCACCAGGCGCGTGTCGCCGTCCTCGTCGAGGGGCAGGCGCACCGGGTAGGGGAAGTTGTCGTTCACGAACTCCTGGGTGGCCAGCGACGTGCCGTGGAACTCGAGCGGGCTGCGCGGCTGGTCGGGGCTGGTGCGCAGGGCGAAGAAGCCCACGACGACGACCACGGCCGCCGCGGTCGCGACGATCGGCGCCAGCTGGAGCCAGGCCGGACGCGCCGGGCGATCGAGCTGCAGCACCGACTCGAGGCGCTCCTTGAGCTCCGCCGACGCGGGGGTGAGCCCTCCGGCCAAGCCGCGCCGCAAGGCGCCGAGGAAGCGCTGCTCGCCCTCGAACACGTGCCGACAGGCGCCGCAGTAGCGCATGTGCTCCTCGACCAGGTGCCGCTCCGCGTCGGCGAACTCGTTGTCGAGGTAGGTACCGATGGAATCGCGGATCTCGGTACAGTTCATGGACGTTCCTCCGCCAACTCCCCCACGAGGTGAGGCACCACCTCGGCCGCCAGCCCCGCCAGGTGGCGCTTCAACGCCTGCCGTCCCCGGTGCAGGCGCGACATCACGGTTCCGATGGGCACGCCCAGGATGTCGGCGATCTCCCGGTAGGCATACCCCTCCAGGTCGGCCAGCAGCACCACCGCCCGGAAGTCGGGCGGCAGCTTGTCGATGGCCTCCCGCACACGCTCCTGCAGATCGGCGTCGTCGGTCATGGCCTCCGGGTCGATCGTGCCCTCGTTCCATGCGGTCTCGGCCTCGCCCGCCGGCGAGAGGTCGTCGAGCGAGCCCCAACTCTGGTCACGCCGCCGGAGGCGGTTCTTGTACGTGTTCGCGAGGATCGTGTAGAGCCACGCGCGCAGGTTGGTGCCGGGCTCGAAGCGATCGAAGCTGCGGTACGCTTTGACGAGCGTGTCCTGCACCAGGTCTTCGGCCTCGCGCCGATCGCCCGACAGGTACATGGCGAACCCGAACAGCCGGTCGACCAGCGGCAGCACGTCGGCTTCGAACGCGTCGCGCGCTTTTCGTTTCCTCGAGAAGAGCAGCACGCTGGCACCCTCCTGCTTCCGTCAGTGGAAACCTGGGCACGGCACAATCTATTCCCGCCGCGGCGATTCGCAACGACAACCGACTCGAAACCGTGCCGCGAGGCCGGCTCAGAGCATTTGTTCAAACGTCCGTTTGACACGACGAACGTCGGGGAGGTATGGTAAGTTCCGACCTGCGAGGGAGGTCTCCGTGGGAGACGGACCGGGCGAAGCGACGAGGGCTCGATTGCTGGCGGCGGCCGAGGAGCTGTTCGCGACCAAGGGATACGACGGAACGAGCGTGCGCGAGCTCGCGGCCAGGGCCGGGTGCAACCTGTCGCTCATCTCGTACCACTTCGGGTCGAAGGAGGGGCTGCTCACCGAGCTCGTGAAGCAGAAGGCGGGCCAGGTGGGCGACCTGCTGGCTCACGTCTCGGCCGAGGCGCCCGACGCGGAGAGTGCCGTCGCGGCCTTCGTCGCGTTCATGATCGACTTCGCCACCGAGAACCAGGCGTTCGTGCGCATGATGTTCCGCGAGGTGATCGGGACGCCGCGCCCCGCCTTCGACGCGATCCGCGCGCGGATACGTACGAATCTGTCGATCCTCGACGGCGTGCTGGAGAGGGGCCAGCAAGCCGGCGACCTCCGCCCCGTCGATCGCCCGGTCGCCGCGATGGGCCTGGCGGGCATGACGTTGTTCTACTTCGTGGCGCTGCCGCTCACGGCCTCGTTGCTCGGACCGCCCACGCCCGAACTGCGCGAGCGGCTGCGGGCCACGCTCACCGACCTGTTCCTGCGCGGGATCCTGGCCTCGGATCTCCCGGACGGAGAGAAAGCATGAAGCGTGTCATCGTCGTGTTCGCAATGCTGACGGTGGTCCTGGCCGTGATCCTGGCCCTGCGCCTGCGGGCTCAGCGCGCCGAAGCCGAGCGGGCGCCGGGCAGCTCCGGCGTGCTCGAGGGCACCACGGTGACGGTGTCGGCGCGCCTGCCCGGGCGGTTGACGCGCGTGCTGGTCGACGAGGGCCAGGCCGTGAAGGCGGGCGACCTGCTGGCCGAGCTGGACTGCGCCGAGCCCGACGCCGCCGTGGCCGGTGCCGAAGCGCAGGCGGCCGCGGCGCGGGCGCAGGTGGCGGCGTTGCGGGTGCAGGCCGAGGCGGCCGCGCTGCAGGCCGAGGCCGCGCGGCGCCAGGTGGGGGCCCAGGCGGCGCAGATCGGCAGCCTGCGCGTGCAGCAGAAGAACGCGATCCGCCAGACCGCGCGCGCCGAGACGTTGAAGCAGAGCGACGCCATGCCCGACGCGCAGGTCGAGACCATCCAGACCACCGCCGCCGACCTGGGGGAGCGCGTGCGCGCCGCCAACGCGGCCGTGCAGGCCGGACAGGCCGGGGCCGACGCGGCGGCGCGCCAGGCCGCGTCGGTCGAGGCGGGCATCGCCGCGGTCGAGCAGCAGGTGGCCGCCGCGGAGGCCGGACTGGCGCGCGCCCGGACGGTGCAGGCCGAGTGCCGGCTGCTCGCTCCGACGGCCGGCGTCGTCACGCTGCGCGCCCGGGAGCCGGGCGAGGTCGTGCTGCCGGGGAGCGTCGTCGTCGAGCTGACCGATGACACGACCTTGAAGGCCAGGTTCTACGTGGCCAACGCGGACCTGGGCGCCGCGGTGCCCGGCGTGAAGGTCGAGGTCGAGGCCGACGCCTTCCCGGGCCAGCGCTTCGAGGGCACCCTCTTGCGCGTGGCGCGCGTAGCCGAGTTCACGCCCCGCACGGTGCAGACGCGCTCCGACCGAGAGCGGTTGGTCTATGCCGTCGAGGCGCAGGTCGCCAACCCCGAAGGCAAGCTGCGGGCGGGCATGCCCGTCGAGGTGACGCTCGCGCGGACCGCGGCTCCTCCGGGGGACCCGCGATGACCGCTTCCGCCCTCGAAGCCACGGCGCTCGTACAACGCTTCGGCGATGTCGAGGCGCTGGCGGGCCTGTCGCTCACGCTGGCGCCGGGCGAGCTGTACGGGCTAGTGGGCCCCGACGGCGCGGGCAAGACCTCGGCGCTGCGCCTGCTGGCGGGTCTCGCCCGTCCGGTGGCGGGGACCGCGCGCATCGAAGGGCTCGACCCGACGGCGCCCCGCTCGCACGTGCGCGAGATCCTGGGGTACATGCCCCAACGCTACGCGCTGTACGGCGACCTGAGCGTGTCCGAGAACCTGCGCTTCTTCGCGCGCCTCTACGGCGTCGAGCGCGAGGCGTTCCGAGAGCGCCGCGCGCGCCTGCTGGCCATCACCCGCCTCGAGCGGTTCCCCGATCGGCGCGCCGACCAGCTGTCGGGCGGCATGTACAAGAAGCTGGCGCTGGCGTGCGCCCTGTTGCACGCCCCGCACGTGCTGTTGCTCGACGAGCCCACCAACGGCGTCGATCCCACGTCGCGCATGGAGTTGTGGGACCTGCTGCACGAGTTCGTGGCCGACGGAATGGCGGTGCTCGTGACCACCTCGTACATGGACGAAGCCGAGCGCTGCGCGCGCGTGGGGTTGCTCGACCGCGGCCGCCTGCTGATCGAGGGCGCGCCGGCCGACCTCGTGGCCGCGTTCCAGGGGGCCGTGGCCACGCTGACCGGGCCGATCGACCGCGTAGAGGCCCTGCTGCCGCCCCTCGGGCACGATCTGGCCGCCTCCACGCCCCGCGGGCAGGGCCTGCGCGTAGTGCTCGAGCCCGGCGCCCTGCCCGCCTTGCAGGCCGCGGCGGCCGCGGCAGGCGTCCACGTCGAGCGGGCGAGGCCGACCTTCGAGGACCTGTTCCTCGAGCTGCTGCACGCGCGGGCCGAGGCCGCGGCATGAGCGACGCCATCACCGTCACCGCGCTCGGCCGCACGTTCGGCGACTTCCACGCCGTGCGCGACGTCACCTTCGACGTGCGCCGCGGCGAGATCTTCGGCTACCTGGGCGCGAACGGCGCGGGCAAGTCGACCACGATCCGCATCCTGTGCGGGCTGCTCGCCCCGACGAGCGGCCGGGCCGTGGTGGCCGACGCCGACGTCGCGCGCGATCCGGAGGCCGTCAAGCGCCGCATCGGCTACATGTCGCAGAAGTTCTCGCTGTACCCCGACCTGACGGTGCGCGAGAACCTCGACTTCTTCGGCGGCGCGTACGGGCTCTACGGACGCCGCCTGCGCGAGAAGATCGACGCGGTGCTGGCCGAGGTGGGGTTGACCGCCCAACGCGACGCGACCACGGGCAGCCTGCCGGGTGGATGGCAGCAGCGCGTGGCCCTCGGCAACTCGCTGCTCCACGACCCCGACATCCTGTTCCTCGACGAACCGACCGCGGGCGTCGATCCCGCCTCGCGCCGCGAGTTCCTGGCCCTGGTCCGGCGCCGGGCGCGCGCGGGGGCCACGGTGTTCCTGACCACGCACTACCTCGACGAGGCCGAGTACTGCGAGCGCATCGGGCTCATGGCGGCGGGCCGTCTGGTGGCCCTCGGCACCTCGGCCGAGCTGAAGGCACGCCACGTGCCTGGGCGCGTCCTGCTGGCGCGCACGACCCGACCCGCGGAGCTGCGCGCCGCCCTGGCGCCACGCCCCGACGTGCTCGCGGCGCAGACCTGGGGCTCGGGCGTCCGCCTGCGCGTTCGCCCCGAGCTCTCCCCGTCGGCGCTCGCGTCCCTGGTGACGGCCCTCGACGCGACCGCCTCCCTGGAACCGGCCGAGGCCTCGCTCGACGACGTCTTCGCCGCCGTCACGACGGGGGCCGCATGAAGCGCCTCACGAACGCCCTGCGCCGCACGGCCGCCATCGCGGCCAAGGAGGTCCAGCACATCCTGCGCGACCCGAGCACGCTGTACCTGGCGTTCGGGATGCCGGTCGTCTTGATCGTGCTCTTCGGCTACGGCGTCAGCTTCGATCTCGACCACGCGCCGCTGGCCGTGTTGGACCAGGATGGCACGGCCCAGAGCCGCGACCTGGCCCGCTCGCTCACCGCCACCCGCGAGTTCGAGATCGTGGCCACCCCGGCCGACGCCGAGGGCATCGAGCGCCTGTTCCGCTCCCGCGAGGCGTCGGCGGCGTTGGTGATATCGAGCGGCTTCGCGGAGCACCTGCGCCGCGGCCAGGAGGCCCCGGTGCAGGTGCTGCTCGACGGCAGCGACGGCACCATGGCGCAGGCCGTGCTCGGCTCGGCCACCCAACTGGTGGCCGCTACGATCGGCACGCCCCCCATCGAGGCCACCGCCACCCTGCTCTACAACCCCGCGCTGCGCTCCGCCGTCTTCTTCGTGCCGGGCCTCATCGCCTACGTCATGGCCATCGCCGCCGTGTTGCTCACCGCCCTCACCGTCGCGCGCGAGTGGGAGCGCGGCAACCTCGAGCTCCTGTTCACGACGCCCGTGGGTCGCCTCGAGATCGTGCTCGGGAAGCTCGCGCCCTACCTGGGGCTCGGCCTGTTGCAGGCCTTGCTGGTCCTGTCGGTCGGCACCGCCCTCTTCGACGTGCCCATCCGCGGAGACCTGGTGCTCCTGTTCTTCGCCGCGTTGCTCTTCCTGGTCGGCATGCTGGGCCAGGGGCTGCTGATCTCGGCGGTCACGCGCAGCCAGCAGCTTGCCACGCAGGTGGGCGCCATCAGCTCGCTGCTGCCCACCCTGATCCTGTCGGGCTTCCTGTTTCCCATCGAGAACATGCCGTGGCCCTTGCAGGTCCTCGCGAACATCTTCCCCGCGCGCTACTTCATCGACGCGCTGCGCGGCATCCTCCTGAAGGGCGCTGGGCTCGGCGTGCTGTGGCCCGACCTGGCCGGCATGGCGGCCTTCGCCGTCTTCGTGCTGGCCGTCGCGACCCTCAAGTTCAAGCGGGGGGTCGCATGACCAGCCGGTTCGTCGTCCAGGTCCTGGCCGTGCTCCGCAAGGAGCTTCGGCAGATCACCCGCGACAAGCGCATGATCGCCGTGCTGGTGCTGGCCCCGGCCGTCCAGCTGATCGTGTTCGGCTTCGCCGCCAACTTCGAGATCGAGGAGCTGCCCACCGTCTTCTGCGACCACGACGGCACCGCGCGCAGTCGCGCCTTGCGCCAGGCCCTCACCGCCGAGGGCACCTTCCGCGATCTCGGCGCGGCCGCGGATTGCGCGCGCCCCGAGCTCGACGTGCAGCAGGGGCGCGCGCGCGTCGCCGTCGTCTTTCCCCGGGGCCTGGCCCGCGATCTGGCCGCCGACCGCACGGCCCACGTGCAGGCGCTGATCGACGGCACGAACCCCACCGTGGGGCGCTACGCCGCCAACGCCATCGTGGGCTGGTCCCGCGCCGCGTCGATGCCCGTGCTCACGGAACGCCTCGAGCGCGTCGCGGGGCTCACGGGCACCGCGCCCAGCGTGGCCCGCCTGTCCGCCGAGCCGCGCCTGCTGTACAACCCCGCCATGGAGAGCTCCATGTTCATGGTGCCGGGCGTGGCCGCCATGATCCTGCTGGTCGTCACCATGATCGCGGCCTCGATGGGCCTGGCCCGCGAGCGCGAGGCGGGCACCCTCGAGCAGGTCATCGTCACCCCCATCGGCGTCGTGGCGCTGCTGCTCGGCAAGGTGCTGCCCTTCGTGCTGGTCGGCCTGTTCGACGTGTTGCTCGTGCTGGTGCTCGGCAACAGCGTCTTCGACGTCCCCATCCGCGGCAGCCTGGCCCTGCTGGCGCTCGGCACGCTGCTGTACCTCATGAGCACGGTGGGCCTCGGCCTGTTCGTCTCGACCGTGAGCCGCAACCAGCAGCAGGCCTTCATGGTGGGCTTCTTCGTCATGATGCCCGCCGTGCTGCTCTCGGGCGTCATGACCCCCATCTCGTCCATGCCCTCGTGGTTGCAGCCCCTCACCTACGTGAACCCCATGCGCTACTACGTCGAGGTGCTGCGCGGCGTGCTGCTGAAGGCCGCCGACCTGCAGGACCTGGCCTTCCCCTTCGTCGCGCTCGGGGTCTACGGCGCCGGCATCCTCGGCATGGCGAGCCTCCGGTTCCGAAAGCGGCTGGGGTGACATCTCAGGCGATTTCTTATAAGATAACGCCACCACCACGATCCACGTGCCCCCATGACGTCCCCGGTCGCACCTTCGTCCGGCTCCTGGCTCGATACGCTGCTCGACATGACCGTCGTGCGGTCGTTCGACCGCCACGGTTTCCAGCGCCACGCCCGCCGCTTCGACGAGGCCGATCTCGACGTCGATCTCACGGGCAGGGTCGTGCTCGTGACCGGCGCCAACTCGGGACTGGGGCTCGCGACCGCGCGCGCGCTGGCCATCCGCGGCGCGCGCGTCTGGATGCTCTGCCGCGATCGGCAGCGCGGCGCCCGCGCGCTCGAGGCGCTCTCCGACGACGTCCCTGGCGCCGACCTGCGCCTCGGGCTCGTCGACGTCTCGGATCGCCAGTCCATCCTGGAGTTCGCCGCGGATTTCCACGAACCCCGGGTCGACGCGCTGGTGCACAACGCCGGCGTGCTCCCCGCCGCCCGCATCGAGACCGCCGACGGGCTCGAGCTCACCTGGGCCACCATGGTCACCGGGCCGTTCCTCCTGACCTGGCTCCTGGCCGAGCGCCTGCTCTCGGCTCCGCAGGCGCGGGTCGTGTGGGTCTCGTCGGGCGGCATGCTGCCCGTGCGCCTCGATCTCGACGGGCGCGGCTGGACCGACCGACGGTTCGACGGCGTGCGCGCCTACGCCAACGCCAAGCGCGCCCAAGTGATCCTGTCCGAGCAGTGGGCCACGGCGTGGGCCGACACGTTCACGACGTCGAACGCCATGCACCCCGGCTGGGCCGACACCGCCGCCGTGGCAACGTCGATCCCGCGGTTTCACCGCCTCACGCGCAGCGTCTTGCGCTCGCCCGAGCAGGGCGCCGACACCATCGTCTGGCTGGCAGCGGCACCGCGCCTGGCGGTCGAGACCGGCCGTTTCTGGTTCGATCGGGCGCCCGCAAACCCTCACATCTTCCCGTGGACGCGCGAGACGTCCGCGGAACGCGCCCGCCTGTGGAGCCTGTGCCAGGCCGAGGCCGGGCTCACGCCTCGGTGACGGGGGCCTCGAGGGCCGTGGGGTTCACCCTGAGCAGGCGCCGCCACTTGGCGATGGCGTCGATCACGATGACGACGGTCAGGAGCGCCATGACGCCGACCAGGACGGCGTCGAGCTGGTAGGTGAGCGCCTGGCCGGGCTCTGTCGCGGCCAGCCCCCAGAAGCGCTGGACCAGCTGGGTGGCCGCCGTGAGCGTGGTCACGGTCATGAAGGCCATGGGGACGATGGTGAGGGGCGTGTAGCGCGCCTTCCCGAGCTTCAGGAGCACCGTGGTCCCGACCGACAGCGCCAGCGCCGCCAACAGCTGGTTGGCCACGCCGAACATGGGCCAGATGGTCGCGATGGAGCCCGAGAAGATCAGCCACGCCCACGCCGCGACGACCACTGCGCTGGTCAGGAGCGTGCCCGGCAGCCAGGCGTGGCGGCCGAGGGGCTTCCACACCTTCCCGCCCATCTCCTGCACCAGGAAGCGCGCCACGCGCGTGCCGGTGTCGACGGTGGTCAGGATGAACAGCGCCTCGAACATCAAGGCGAAGTTGTACCAGTACGCCATCAGGTGCTTCATGCCCGGCAGGCTCGAGAACACCGAGGCCATGCCCACCGCCAGCGACACCGCGCCGCCGGGCCGGTTCATGACGTCGGTCTCGACCATGGCCGAGAGCTCCCTGATGCGCTCCGGCGCGAAGCCGAGGGCCGAGAGCGCGTCGGCCGATAGCGTGCTGTTGATGGCGAAGTAGTCGCCCGGAACCAGGATAGCCGCGGCGATCACCGCCATGATCGACACGAAGCCCTCGACCAGCATGGCGCCGAATCCGATGGGCAGCGCGTCGGTCTCGCGGGTGACCATCTTGGGGGTCGTGCCCGACGCGACCAGGGCGTGGAAGCCCGACACGGCCCCGCAGGCGATGGTGATGAACATGAAGGGGAAGAGCGCACCGGGGATGACCGGCCCCGTACCGTCGACGAAGCGCGTGACGGGCGGCATCTTCAGCTCGGGCGCCAGGAACAGGATGCCGACCGCGAGCAGCAGGATGGTGCCGATCTTCATGTAGGTCGACAGGTAGTCGCGCGGGCAGAGCAGCAGCCATACCGGCAGCACCGAGGCGATGAAGCCGTAGGCCGCCATGGAGAGCACCAGCGTGTTCCGCGACAGCGTGAACGTCTGCCCGAGGCCGGTCTGCACGACGTATCCGCCCGCGACCACGGCCGCGATGAGCAGCGTGACGCCGATGACGGTGGTCTCGGTCACCTTCCCGTAGCGGATCTTGTAGAGGTAGACGCCCATGAAGAGCGCGATGGGGATGGTGCAGGCGATCGTGAACGTGCCCCAGGGGCTGTGGTTCAGCGCGTTGACCACGGCCAGCCCCAGGCCGGCCAGCGCCACGATGATGATGAACAGGATGGCGATGGAGGCCGCGATTCCGGCCACCGGGCCCACCTCGGCGCGCGCGATCTCGGCCAGCGAGCAGCCATTCCGGCGAATCGACGCCATCAGGATCACGAAGTCGTGCACGGCGCCCGCGAACACGGCGCCGATCAG
>Ga0172370_10000657_pt1 | contig 53895 bp, 51 predicted proteins | sample LakKiv5m_FD_114538 | JGI IMG/M metagenome (GOLD analysis project Ga0172370, IMG submission 114538) | Freshwater microbial communities from Kabuno Bay, South-Kivu, Congo - kab_022012_11.5m | ecosystem: Environmental > Aquatic > Freshwater > Lake | place: Democratic Republic of the Congo...
ATCCTGTTTGCTACCCACGCTCTCGCGTCTCAGCGTCAGTATAGGGCCAGGAAGTCGCCTTCGCCACCGGTGTTCCTCCTGATATCTACGAATTTCACCTCTACACCAGGAATTCCACTTCCCTCTCCCCTACTCGAGCCGGACAGTTTCAAATGCACTTCCTGAGTTGAGCTCAGGGCTTTCACATCTGACACATCCGGCCGCCTACACGCTCTTTACGCCCAATAATTCCGAACAACGCTTGCACCCTCCGTATTACCGCGGCTGCTGGCACGGAGTTAGCCGGTGCTTCCTCTGTTGGTACCGTCAAACATGAGAGGTATTGGCTCTCAAGCGTTTCTTCCCAACTGACAGAGCTTTACGATCCGAAGACCTTCCTCACTCACGCGGCGTTGCTGCGTCAGGGTTGCCCCCATTGCGCAAGATTCCTCACTGCTGCCTCCCGTAGGAGTCTGGACCGTGTCTCAGTTCCAGTGTGGCTGATCATCCTCTCAGACCAGCTAACCATCGTCGCCTTGGTAGGCCATTACCCTACCAACCAGCTAATGGTACGCGGACTCATCCTTCAGCAAGGGCTTGCAAGCAGAGGCTCTCTTTGGCTGATCGACCAAGGTCTCACAGCATTATCCGGTATTAGCCCACCTTTCGGTGAGTTATTCCCGACTGAAGGGCAGATTATCCACGCGTTACTCACCCGTGCGCCACTTTACTCAGGCTCCGAAGAACCCTTTCTCGTACGACTTGCATGTGTTAGGCACGCCGCCAGCGTTTGTTCTGAGCCAGGATCAAACTCTCAAGTTTTAATCCCGTTCAAGGAGATTGCTCCCCTTTTTGTTACGTGTATAAAAAGGACCCACAAATCAATTATCCCTCTATTCAATTTCCAAAGAGCCAGTTAGAAACGAGCGGTCGGAAGTATACTGATTTTTATTCCCCGTCAAGAACAATTTCTACTGATTGCTTCTCACTGTCCCTCCATTTCGGGGGGATGTGAATACTACATTTTTGCATCGGAGAAGTCAAGAGGAAAATCAAAATTTCATTTTTTCCAACTACTCTGTCAACGAACGAGCGAGGCTTCTACCTTTTCTGATCCCATGTGTCAAGTATTAATTTGAAGTTTTTTTTCGCCCCACTCATAGATTTGATATCATTGTGAATATTAGCCAAGGGGTATGTCTGGAAAACCAGCCGCAATTCATCTTACGCAGACGAGCGCATATCTCTTCTTGCCCTTCCGCAGGCGGATCTCGCCGTTGCCGTCCGCATGCCGAAGTCCGATCTTTTCGTCGACGGCCGCGATCTGCAGATCGTTGACATAACCGCCGCCCTGGGCAATCAGACGCTTTGCCTCGCCCCGTGATGAACACAGGCCGGCCTCCTGGAAAAGTTCGAAGGCGGCTATGCCCTCCGCCAGCGCCGCGCGACTCTTTTCAATGGAAGGCAGGGCGGAGCTGTCGAGCTCCTCCGGCCCGCGCGGAATGGCGCTCGACGGGAACAATCCCCTTTCCACAGGCTTCGCGCCGAAGGCCTTGACCGAGGCCCTCCAGGCAGACGCCGCCTCTCCCTCCCCGTGGGTGATCCTGGTTGCTTCAAAGGCCAAAACGGCCTTGGCCATATTGAGCCGGGCGTCGGCCAGCGATCTCACCTCCCGGATCTCCTCCAGCGGCAGGAAGGTAAAAAGGGATAGGAAGCGCTCGACGTCCGCATCCTCAGTGTTGATCCAGTACTGGTAATACTCATAGGGAGAGGTGAGCCCCGCGTCGAGCCAGATCGTCCCCTTTTCCGTCTTCCCCATCTTGTGGCCCTGCGCGGTGGTGATCAGGGGGAAGGTCATGCAGAAGGCCTCCTTGCCTGTAACCCTCCGGATCAGATCTATGCCGGCCACCATGTTGCCCCACTGGTCGTTTCCCCCCATCTGCATGAGACAGTCGTAGTGTTCAAAGAGATGGAGAAAATCGTAGGCCTGCAGGAGCATGTAATTGAATTCGATAAAATTGAGCCCTTTTTCGAGCCGGGTCCGATAGCTCTCGGCCGCAAGCATCCTGTTGACGCTGAAATGCCGACCGATATCCCGGAGGAATTCGATGTAATTCAAACCGGTGAGCCAATCGGCGTTGTTCAGAAGAATCGCCCCGCCGGCGCTGAAATCAAGATATCTTGCAAGTTGTCGCTGCAATGAACGGGCATTGTGATCGATCTGTTCCCGGGTGAGGATCTGGCGCATCTCCGTCTTGCCGGAAGGGTCCCCGATCAAACCGGTTCCGCCCCCGACCAGGGCGATCGACCGGTGGCCGTGCTGTTGCATGTGCGCAAGGGACATGATCGGCACCAGCGACCCGATATGCAGGCTTGCCGCCGACGGGTCAAAGCCTATGTAGCAGCTTATTTTCCCGGACCCGAGAAGGTCTTCGAGCAAAGACTCGTCGGTGATCTGTTCGATGAATCCCCGCTCCTTGAGAATATCGTAGACGCTCTTCAACATATCGCCCCCTCCTGCCCTAAACCGTCCAGCGGGATATTCAATCTTTGTATGCCATGGGCCCGGCCGTCCGGCGCGATCTCCACGATCACCCCCTGGAGGCGGACATCCCCCTTGGCGACATCGAATTTACTGGGCATCTGCCTGAGGAAACGTTCCATGATGACGTCTTTCCTGATCCCGATAACGGAATCGAAGGGACCCGTCATCCCGACATCGGTGACATAGGCGGTGCCGCCGGGGAGGATTCTGTCATCGGCGGTCTGGACATGGGTATGCGTCCCTAAAACGGCGGAGACCCGGCCGTCCAGATACCAGCCCATGGCAATCTTTTCCGATGTCGCCTCCGCGTGCATATCGACGACGATAACGTCGGCCTTTGTCCTCAATAGCCCGATCTCCCTGTCGGCCGTCCGAAAAGGACAGTCAAGGGAATGCATGAAGACCCTGCCGGCGAGATTGAGCACCCCGATGCGGGCGCCTCCCCGTGTCGTCATCACCACGCTCCCCCGGCCGGGCGCCCCTTCGGGATAGTTGGCCGGCCTAAGCAGCGTCTCGCAATCATCCACAAATCCGAGAACCTCCTTCTTGTCCCAGATATGATTTCCGGAGGTCAGGACATCTATCTGCGTACCGTTGAGATCTTCGACGATCTCGGCCGTTACGCCGAATCCGGCCGCCGCATTTTCACAATTTGCTATCACGAAATCGATGCGGCTCTCCTCGACGATATCCGGGAGCAGTTCGCGGACGGCCCTTCGACCGGGTTTTCCCACGATATCACCGATAAACAGTATCTTCATCAGAACACCCTATCGCGCAAAATCGGAGACCCTGGTCTCCCGGATAACGGTGACCTTGATCTGACCGGGATAGGCAAGCTCCGCCTCGATCTTCTTGATGATATCCTTGCAGAGCATAACCGTATCATTATCCGAAATCTTCTCGTTTTCGACGAGAATCCTGATCTCTCTGCCGGCCTGAATCGCAAAGCACCGGTCGACACCGTTGAATGAATTTGCTATATTTTCAAGTTCTTCCAGACGCTTGACGTAGCTCTCCAGCATTTCCCGCCTCGCCCCCGGTCTTGCCGCCGACAGGGTGTCCGCCGCCTGGATGAGAACGCCTAACAGGGTGTTGTTCCTCCCGTCGTCATGGTGGGTGGCGATGGCCTGGACGATCCGCTGCGATTCTCCGAAGCGCTTCGCGTAGTCGGCGCCGATGGCGGCATGCGTTCCTTCCACCTTGTGATCGATGGCCTTCCCGATATCGTGGAGGAGCCCCGCCCTCTTGGCTTCCTTGACATTCATCTTCAATTCGGCGGCCATCATCCCCGTCAGATGGGCCACTTCTATGGAATGCTGGAGGACATTCTGGGAGTAGCTCGTCCTGAATTTGAGGCTGCCCAGCAGGGTGATCAACTCGGGATGGAGGTCGTGAACGCCGACATCGAAGGAGATCCGCTCTCCCGTTTCTTTGATGATGGAATCCACCTCCGTCCGCACCTTCTTGACGATCTCTTCTATCCTGCCCGGATGGATCCGACCGTCGGTGATCAACCTCTCCAGGGAGAGGCGCGCCACTTCCCGCCGCACCGGGTCAAAACTGGAGAGCACAACCGCCTCCGGCGTATCATCGACGATCAGATCGATCCCCGTCGCCGCCTCGATAGCCCTAATGTTCCGTCCCTCCCGGCCGATGATCCTTCCTTTCATCTCATCATTGGGAAGATTAACCACCGAGACGGTGTTCTCCGCAACATAATCGCCCGCATAACGCTGTATCGCATAGGAGATGACCTCGCGGGAGGTCTTTTCCGCCGTCCGCCTGGCATCCTCCTCGATCTTCCGGATCATCAACGCGGCATCCCGTTTTGCCGCCGCCTCCATCGCCTGGATGAGAAAGTTCTTTGCCTCCTCCGAGGTAATTCCGGCGATCTGCTCCAGTTTGAGTTTCTGTTCCTCAAGCATCCGGTTGACCCGCTCGTGTTTTTCGTTGAGCTGCGATTCCTTGCCCAGTACCGCCTTCTCTTGATTCTCAACCGCGTTTTCCTTCTGCGACAGAAGGTCCGCTCTCCGCTCGATGTTCTCCTCCTTGGACCTGAGTCTCCTCTCCAGGGCATCGAGCTCTACCTTCCTGTCCCGGCTGTCCCTTTCGAACTCGGTCTTGACCTTAAGGAGATTTTCCTTGGCCTGGAGAACGGCCTCCTTCTTGATGGTATCCGCTTCCTTCTTGGCCTCGTCGATGATCCTCGCCGCCAGGTTCTCGCAGGATTCAAGCCTTTTCCTGGAAAACTGCTGCCTTATTATGGAACCAAGCGCCACGCCGACTGTCAGCGCCGCCAATATCAACAATATCCAAACATATTGGTTATGTAGCAAAGTCATTACCTCCTTGTCTTTTCCAAAAAACGTCCGCTTAATTATCGACGGATTGATACGGGCGAGGCAAGGGAAGGGATGAATCGAGCCTTAAAGCGGGAAAGGGATAAAAAAACCCCCACATATGCCGTGTTAACCACCTTTTTGAACCTGTTGAAAAATGGGCGCCTAATATTGCCGCTTCAGGCTTTCCGCCCTCTGCAGCCGCGGCCTGCCGGCGGACATGCTCACCGCGACAAGGAAAGGCCCCCGGTTCCAAGGTGTTGGCTCAAAAAACGAATGTTAATCACGCACATCGCAGGGGATACTTAATGCTTAATATCGTTTATCAAATGAATCAATTGTTCCGATCTGCTCTCCAATTGGCTATGTATGTTTTCTTTCGTTCCCATCATCCGCAAATATTCATCTGCGACGTTTAATGCGGCCAGGATGGCAATGTTCAAGGCGTTCTTGCTGCCGGAGATCTTTCCCGCCTCCTCCACCTTTTCACTGACATACCTGATAACATTTGCTACATGTTCATCCCCCGAATCGCTTGCAACGGATAGATCCTGCCCCAGTATCCTGATTTCAAAGCGCTTTTTCAATGGACGACCCCGAGGTTTGTTCTAAGGCGCCTTTATCTCCTGAAGCAAATCAAGAAGCGAGTCCACCTTTGTGCGTACGGCATCCCTTTCTTCCCTCAACCCCCCAATTTTTTCACTTACCTCTTCCATCTCCGTAGTTTTATTTTTCAGCTGCTCTTCTAATTCCAGGTTCCTCTTCTTCAGTAACGTATAATCCTCGATCAGACCGGCGATCTTCTTCTCCAACTCATCAAACTTCAGAAATTCCACATCCTCACCCATCTTTCCCGTCATCGCCGACCTGATCCGCACCAGCCGAACCACCGCGTGAATCGATTTGAAGTAATTATTACAATAGAAATTGCCAATGTCAAGACCTTATTTGGAACCGGCCGCCGGATCGCTCCGGGGAGACCTATCCGCATTTGAAAATCATGTCCCGGAAGCGCGCATTGTAGATTTTTCGGAACGAAAAATGTACAGCGCCCGGAGGGAGCATGATTTTCAAAGGACTCCCAGCGTCCGAAAATATTCCTTGAGCGCCGCCAATGTCGAGGTCCTGTCTATTATCCTCGCCGCCTCTTTGCGGAACTGCGCGCCCCCCCGCAGGCCCTTCGTATACCAGAGAAGATGTTTGCGAAAATCCCTCGTCCCGATTTTTTCACCATAATAATCGACGGCCAGCGCCAGATGGCGCCGGATTGTTTCTCCCCTTTCCGCAAGGGAGGGCGGGCAGACATCGCCATCGGAGAGATGGGAGAGAATATTGCCGACCAGCCAGGGATTGCCCAGGGCGCCCCTCCCCACCATGACCGCGTCGCAGCCTGTTTCGCTCAACATCCGGGCCGCGTCGTCCGGGCGGCGGATATCGCCGCTTCCTATCACGGGGACCCTTAGGCAGGCCTTGAGAGCGGCAAGCAGCCCCCAGTCCGACCTGCCGCCGAATCCCTGCTCGGCCGTGCGGGGATGGAGGATAACGGCATCCGCACCGCACTCCTCGGCAATGCGGCCGATCTCGAGGGCGTTGATTTCGCTCTGCCGCCAGCCGGCGCGGATCTTGACCGTCAGGGGGAGGTCCGACGCCCCCCTCAGGGCCTTGAGGATGGCGGCCGCCCGCTTGGGATCTCGCATCAGGGCGGCGCCCGCCCCGGTTTTGACGACCTTCTTCACGGGACAGCCCATGTTCATGTCCAGCAGTTCCACACCCCCGGCCGCCGCGATCCGTGCCGCTGCCGCCAGCGTTCCCGGATCAACACCAAAAAGCTGAACCCCCAGCGGCCGGTCGGCGGGCGAGGAATCGAGATAACGGCAGGTTTTGCCCGTCCCGAGGACGAGGCCGGCGGCGCTGACCATCTCGGTGAAGGCGAGGCCGCAACCGAACTCGCGGACAATCGTCCGGAAGGGCAGATCGGTGATGCCGGCCATCGGGGCGAGAAAAACGTTGTTTTTCAGGAGCAGCCCCCCTATCTTCATCCCCGCTTTCCCCGATCAAGATAAGAGTAAGACCTTGTGCAAAGGCTTCAGAGCGTTTACCGCCGGTTCCTCATCTCCATGCGGCGGCCGGCCTCTGCCAGCTCTTCGGGCGTGTTTATCCCCATGACTTCCTCCGGATCGGAAGCCGGAAACGTCGCTGCCGGCAGCCCCATGTTGATAGCAATTTCCACGATATCGGTCAGATAGTATTCCCCCTGGACGTTACGGTTGCCGAGACCTCCTACAGCGGAGAACAGAAAAGGGCTTTCCACGCAGTAGATGCCCGTATTGATCTCGCGGATCCGTTTCTCCTGAACCGTGGCATCCTTCTCTTCGACGATCCTGATGATCCTGCCGTCGTCAGTCTTGACGATCCGGCCGTAACCGGCAGGATCCTCCGGGATCGTCGTCAGGACGGTCACCGCCGCCCCTTCCGACCGGTGGCGGTCGTAGAAAGCCCGCACGGTCTCAGGCAGGATCAGGGGGACATCGCCGCAGAGGATGACGACGGTTCCTGAATACTCACTGAAGACCTCCCGGGCCTGCAAGACGGCATGACCGGTTCCCAGGAGTTCGCGCTGTTCGACGAAGATCAACTCGCCGGAACCGAACAGGTCCCGTATCCGCTGCGCCTGATGGCCGATGACCACCACGATCTTCCGCGCTCCGGCCGCACGGGCGGCGGCGATTGGATGGCACAGCATGGGAACCCCGCAGAGCGGATGGAGAACCTTCGCCAGCTCAGACTGCATCCGCGTCCCCTTTCCCGCCGCCAGGATCATCGTCCAGAACCCCTCTTCCGCCCCTTCCGGGACGCCGATCTCGCCTTTCATACCCCACCACCGCCATTTTAAGATTCGAAACCTTTGTGCAGGTCTCATTAAATGTAACAGATCGTGACGGGGAAAGACAAACGATTTGTCTTTCGGGGCCTGCCTAATCCTTTACCGGTTCGCCAAAGACGCGCTCGAACCGCTTCGCGTACGCCGGCCATGCCTCGGGATTGACGAGGCGGAGCGGCCGCCGGCCGTCGAGGATTGCGAGGACCTGCTCCGCGGCAATCCTGGCCATAGTGAGGCGCGCCTCTTTGGTCACGCCCGCGGTATGAGGACTGACCAGAACATTGTCGAAGCCCAGCAACTGATGATCGGGCGGCGGCGGCTCCTTGCCCCAGACATCGAGGCCGGCGCCGGCGATCCTCCTCTGACCGAGCGCCTCGGCAAGCGCCGCCTCGTCGTGGATGAAGCCTCGGGCCGTCGTTATGAAATAGGCGTGCGGCTGCATCAGTGAGTATTCGCGCGCGCCGATCATACCGCGCGTCTCGTCCGTGAGCGGGCAGTTGATCGAGATGAAATCGGCGCGGCCAAGCAGGTCGTCGAGTTCCACCTTCTCGGCGCCGCGCGCCTCGATCTCGGCCTCTGTAAGGTAGGGGTCGCAGGCAAGCACGCGCATGGCGAACAGGCCGCGGCACAGCTCCGCTATCCGGCTGCCGACATGGCCGATGCCGATAATCCCGACCGTCTTGCCGAGGATGTCGCTGCCTATGAAGGCCTCGCGATTGGCGTGCGGTTGACGACGCATGAACCGGTCGGCCTGGATGATGCGCTTCGAGAGGCACAGCATCATCCCCAGCACGTGTTCCGCGACGGCCTCGCGGTTCCCGCCGGCCTGATTGACGACCAGCACCCCGGCCTCGGTGCACGCCTTGAGGTTTACCGTATCATACCCCGCGCCGTTGGTCGAAACAGCCAGTAGGTTGGGCGCCCGGGCCAACAGCGGCCTGTCGGCATATAATTCCGGGGCTATCTCGTCGCGCGCCGCGGTGATCTGAAAGACATGCGCTCCCGCCAGAAGCGGCCGCATCGCCGCTGCTGTTTGGCAGTGTTCGAGATTGTCGAGCGTTACATCCGGCCTCTTTGCCAGGATGTCCGCATATAACAAATCCGGAAGGTACTTCAGGTAAACTACTCGCTTGGCATGGACATTCATTGTTTCCTCCTTATCGGACTGCACACAGTGTGCTTATTGAAAAAATAGGTTTCATTAATAACCATTGCGAGGTCGGTCGTCAATAGCGGCAATTAATTATTTCATGCTGCCAGTCGTTTTTTCTCGGGAATCTGCTTGCAATATTCCGAAATCTCGAAGCAGTTCATCCAGCCATGGAGGCATTCGGCATCGCGTTACGGATTTGTTTGACTCCGACCTTTTTTTTCGCTATGGGTAACAGACAAAGTCAGCCGTCCCAAGGAGATCCCCCTATGACCAATGTCCTGCTCATCGGCAACGGCGCCCGGGAACACGCAATCGCCGAGGCTATCATGCGTTCGGCTCGCGAGCCCCGCCTTTATTCCTTCATGAAAACCAACAATCCCGGCATCGCCTCCCTTTCGGAGCAGATATGTCTCGGGAGGTACGACCAGCCGGAAGCGGTAGTTGCCTTTGCCGGAGATTCCCGAACGGAGTTCGCTGTCGTCGGTCCCGAAGATCCCCTGAGCCACGGCGTCGTCGATGCCCTCAAAGCGGCCGGAATCCCCGCCGTGGGACCTCCCCGGGCCCTGGCCAGTCTGGAAACCTCGAAATCCTTCACCCGGAATCTTCTGGAGAAATACCGAATCCCGGGAAATCCGCGTTTCCGGAATTTCCGGTCTCCGGCCGGCATTGAGGCCTTCTTCGATGAACTGGACGGCGTCGTCCTCAAGCCCGACGGCCTCACCGGCGGCAAGGGAGTCCTGGTCCAGGGGGACCACTTTCAGACGCGGGAGGATGCGCTCGCCCTCTGCTGCGACATCCTGAAGGCGCACCCCAGCGTCACAGTCGAGGAAAAATTAGAGGGCGAGGAGTTCTCGCTGCAGTGCCTCTGCGACGGCCGGACCGTCGTGGCGACCCCGCCGGTCCAGGATCACAAGCGGCGCTTCGTCGACGACCGGGGTCCGAACACGGGCGGCATGGGATCATACTCCGGCGCGGACCATCTTCTCCCCTTCCTCGACGCGGCCGCCGTGGCCGAGGGATTGAGCATCACCCGGAAGGTCGCGGCGGCTATCCTCGCGGAGATGGGCGTTCCCTACCAGGGGATCATGTACGGCGGGTTCATGATCACCCGCGCGGGGGTGAAGTTGATCGAATACAACGCCCGTTTCGGAGACCCGGAGGCGATGAATATCCTCCCCCTCCTCCGGACCGACTTCATCGACGTCTGCCGTGCAATCATCGAAGGTTCCCTTGAGAGTCTCGCGATTGATTTTGAAAAGAAGGCGACGGTGTGCAAGTACGTGGTCCCGAAAGGCTACGGCTTGCCGCAGACCAGCCCCGACGCTGCTTCTACATCCGCCCAGATCGAGATCGGCGCGGCGCCGGGGGCAAGGCTCTACTACTCGTCCATCGACCGGAGACCAGACGGGCTCTACATGACCTCCTCACGGGCAATAGGCGTGGTCGGTATCGCGGACGATCTCGACGAGGCGGAACGGATCGCCGAAGGGGCCGTCTCCGCCATCCGGGGACCGGTGGACCACCGGCCGGACATCGGCACCGGCCGGCTGATCCAGAAGAGGATTGACCATATGCGGAAACTTGCGGGCGAACGATCAGGAGGATGATATGCATCTCAACACTATAAAAAGGGCGCTGATCAGCGTGACGGACAAGCAGGGCATCGTCGAATTCGCCCGGGGGCTCCGGAAATTTGACGTGGAGATCCTCTCCACCGGCGGTACGGCGGCGCAGCTCAGACAAAACGGCATCCCGGTAATAGAGGTTTCAGACTACACCGGATTTCCGGAGATGATGGACGGGAGGCTCAAAACCCTGCATCCGAAGATCCACGGCGGGCTGCTGGCCCTCCGGGACAACGAGGCGCATATGGACGCCCTCCGGCGGCACGGCATAGAACCGATCGACATGGTGGTGATCAACCTCTACCGCTTCGAGGAAACTGTCGCCAGGGAAGGCTGCACCCTGGAGCACGCCGTTGAAAACATCGACATCGGCGGTCCCACTATGCTTCGCGCGGCCTCCAAGAACTACCGTTTCCTGTCGGTCGTGACCGATCCGGACGACTACCCGAAGATCCTCGTGGAGATGGAGCGGACGGGGGGCAAGGTCTCGGAGGCCGCCAACTTCGAACTCGCGAAGAAGACCTTCCAGCTCACCGCCCGTTACGACGGCGCCATTTCCAATTACCTGGGACTGCTCGGCGGCGGGAGCGCCGCAAAGCGCGACTTCCCGGACGCCTTCTCCTGCCAGTTCGCCAAGGCGCAGGACCTCCGCTACGGAGAGAACCCCCACCAGCGGGCCGCCTTCTACCGCGAAAACGACCCGCAGCTCTCTGCCCTTTCCAATGCGAGGCAGCTCCAGGGAAAGGAACTCTCCTACAACAACATCATGGACGGCGACGCCGCCTGGCAGATCGTCGGCGACCTCGCCCTGCCCGCGGCCGTCATCATCAAGCACGCCAATCCCTGCGGCGCGGCCACCGCGGAGGCCAATATGGCCGAGGCCTTCCGGAAGGCGCTCGCCGGCGATCCCGTCTCGGCCTTCGGCGGCATCGTCGCCCTGAACCGCCCCGTGGACGAGCAGTGCGCGGAGGAGCTGGCAAAGACCTTCTTCGAGGTGATAATCGCCCCCCGTTTCTCCCCGGCGGCGCTGGAGATCCTGGGCGGAAAGAAAAACGTCCGGGTCCTCGAGATACCGGAGACCTCCGGCAAGCGTTCCGCGGGCTGGGATTTCAGGCGGGTCATGGGAGGCCTCCTCGTCCAGGACCGTGACAGCGCGGAGTTCGACATCCGCCAGGCGAAGGTCGTCACGAAGCGCGCCCCGACGGAGGCCGAATACAAGGCCCTCGATTTTGCCTGGCGCATCGTCAAACACGTCAAATCGAACGCCATCGTCTATGCGACGAAGGACCAGCTCGTAGGCGTCGGCGCGGGACAGATGAGCCGCGTGGACTCGGTGAAGATCGCCGGGATGAAGGCCGTCCTTCCGACCGGCGGGTGCGTCCTGGGTTCGGACGCCTTCTTTCCCTTCCGGGACGGGCTCGACATGGCCGCGAAGGCCGGAATCACCGCCGTCATCGAACCGGGCGGTTCGCTCAAGGACGACGAGGTGATTCAGGCCGCGGATGAACACGGGATGGCGATGGTATTCACGGGGGTCAGGCACTTCAAGCATTAACGGCTACGTAAAAAGGCCGGATGCTGCGTTGCGCTTCACCCTTAGATACCTTTGGAAATCATTTTCCCTCCGCGCGCCGTACATTTTTCGTTCCGAAAAATCTACAATGCGCGCTGCCGGGATATGATTTCCAAATCGCTCAACGGTTCGACACACTCAAAAGTAAGTAAGGAGTTGTTATGAAGGAAAAAGCAGGGGCTGTCGTCAGCGTTTTAATGGGAAGCGATTCCGATCTGCCGATTATGGAGGAGGCAGTCAAGGTACTTAAGGAATTCGCGATTCCGTACGAACTATTCCTTACCTCGGCGCACCGTACGCCGGAGCGGACCGCAAAATTCACCGGCGAGGCCGCCCAGAGGGGGGTCCGGATCATCATCGTCGGCGCCGGAGCGGCGGCGCACCTGGCCGGGGTTGTCGCGGCGCAGACCCGGTTGCCGGTGATCGGGGTTCCGATCGACGCGACCTCGCTCCAGGGGCTGGATGCGCTCCTGGCCACGGTCCAGATGCCGGCGGGTGTTCCCGTTGCGACAATGGCTATCGGCAAGGCGGGGGCGAAAAACGCGGCCCTTCTCGCCGTCCGGATACTCGCCCTGGATGACGCCAGGCTGCGGAAAAAACTCGACGATTATGCCCGGAAGATGGCCCAGGAGGTCGAGCGAAAGCACGAAAATATCAGATGTCTGTCCTCCTGAAGATCGATCCCGGCCAACCGGATGAAAAGGTTCTGGCCGAAGCGGCGGGGATCTTGAAAAGGGGCGGGGTCGTCGCCTATCCCACGGAAACCTTCTACGGCCTCGGCGCCGATGCGTTGAGCAAAGCGGCCGTCGGGAAGCTCTTCCGGATCAAGGGACGGAATTTTCGGAATCCCATCGCCGTCATCGTCGACGACGAACGGGAGGCGATCCCCCTTGCGGCGGAGATACCGGAGACAAGCCGGATTCTCATGCAAAGATTCTGGCCGGGGCCTCTTACCCTGCTCTTCCGCGCCGCCCCTTCCGTCCCGGTCTCTCTGACGGCCGGAACGGGAAAGATCGGCGTCCGGGTCTCCAGCCATCCCCTCGCGCGGCGCCTCGCCCGGGGAGTGGGTGGACCTCTGACGGCGACGAGCGCCAACCTGTCGGGGGGACCGGAATGCGTCGCCGCCGGGGAGGTGGTCTGCGCCCTCGGAAAACGTGTCGACGCAGTCATCGATGGCGGGACAACGCCGGGGGGACTTGGCTCGACGATCCTCGACGTCACCGCCTTTCCGCCCCTGATAATCCGGGAGGGCGCCGTGCCGGGCGCTCTCATCCTCAGCGCGCTCGGCCTGGCGGCTTCGTAAAAAATATTTTATAAAGCGCGTTCGGCGCCGGCAAACGTCACTGTCGTTTTGATCGTGCCGGTCCGCTCCTGGCTGAAGACGATCATGAAGGGGATCTCGCCGCTCGGCACGACCCTCTCATTGGAGACATCGGTCCCCTGGGGGGTGGAGAGCTCCCTCTGAATCTCGGCCTCCGATAGTGCGCCCAGTTCCGCATCCGTCAGGGTGTTGCCGCAGTAGGAGACCTTCTCCCCGAGAACCACATCGTAGGCGTCGGCGATCACCAGCCGGACGCTGATCCTTGCCAAGGGGTGGGATGATTGGTTCACTGCCACACCTTCGATCACATGGAGGTTTCCTGCAAGCAGATTCGTCACGGTGCGCTGGCGCACCTCCTTGATCCGCACCGGCAGCAAGACGGCGTCGCTCCCCGTCGGCCTCTTTCCGAGAAATTTTTCGACGAAGGGAACGCCGCGCAACCAGGGGGACGCCCACTCAAGGGCCTGGGTCCTGATCTCGGGGAAGAACCAGAGGCTGATCCCCCCCGACACGATCACGATCAAAACAAGCAGCAGGAAAAGCTTCAGAATGGCCAACCCCCATCTCCTTTTCCCCGCTGCGGCCTCCGCCGGCTCCTCCTCGGGCTCTTCGGCATCGTCTTCTCTTTCCTCGTCGACCGCCGGACCGCCGAAGTCCTCCCGTCCCATGTCCCCATTGAGCCCTTCCAGGGAGATTTCCTTTTCAATCTCGGGATAGCCCCCTCCCTCCACCCCTGTGGAAGCCGGCGGCATTTCCGCCCTCTCCATCTCCGCCCGGGCGGTCTGCCCTTCGGTCGCCGCAAGGCGCTCTTCAACCCTGTGCCTGGCATCGCTGACCCGCACGGAGGGGATTTCACCGCCAGAAGCGGAAACGGCAGATGACGGGGGTTCGCCGGCGGACCGTTCCTGGAAGAAGACATGCTGGCAACGGCTGCAACGCACCCATACGCCATCGCCCTCGATCAGGGCCTCGTCAAACCTGAATCTCGTTTCGCACTTCCCGCACTGGATAATCATATACCCCCCTTACGCGATGTCCCTGAGCAGGCAGACATCGGGCAGAAAACGATATTTCTCGTTATAATCAAGCCCGTATCCCACTACAAAACCGTCGGAAATGGTGAAACCCACATAATCGGCCGCAAACGGCACCCGCCGCCTCGCCAACTTGTCGAGAAAGACGCAAACCCGCAGCGAGGCCGGTCTTCTTCCCCGGAGAACCTCCAGCAGCCGGGAAAGTGTAATGCCGGTATCGACGATGTCCTCCACGATGAGGACATCCCGTCCCTCGATCGGCGTCTCCAGGTCCTTGGTGATGCTGACATGACCCGAGCTGGCTGATCCCGCCCCGTAGCTGGCCAGCCGAACGAAATCGACGCTGCAGGGAATGCCCAGAGCGCGGACCAGGTCGGCCATGAAGACGAAGGCTCCTTTGAGAACGCCGACGATAAGGATTTCCCGTCCCGCGTAATCACGGGTGATCTCGCCGGCGAGTTCCCGGACTCTCCGCTCGATGACCGTCCTCGGAAAGAGGATCTCTGTCTGTTCTTCACCCATTGTTGTAATATATGAGGAAGGCCATTGCAGGTCAAGCGCAAAGATGATAGCATTCCATTCAAGCGGATGAGCTTCCCGTAAAACAAGCACGCCGGGATATGGAGAGACCCCGCCTCAATACGAAAATCCTGACGAGACATGACCATGATCGACCCTTTAAAATCGTATCCCGGCGAGCTCCTGTTGGCCGTCGAGAAGCCGAGCCGCTACACCGGAGGGGAAATCAACACCGTCCGGAAGGCCGGCGGCCGCTCGCGCCTCAGCTTTGCCCTCGCCTTTCCTGACACCTACGAGGTCGGGATGTCGCATCTGGGCCTCCAGATCCTCTACGCCGTCCTCAACGGGTTGCCCGAGGTCGCGGCCGAGCGCTGCTACGCCCCCTGGCCGGACATGGAGGGGGAGCTGCGGCGGCGCCGTCTTCCCCTGTGTTCGCTCGAGTCCCGGCGGCCGCTCGCCTCTTTCGACATCGTCGGCTTCTCCCTCCAGTACGAACTCTCCTACACCAACGTGCTGATGATGCTGGAACTGGGCGGGATCCCCCTGCGCCGGGAGGAGCGGGGCGAAGAGCACCCTCTGGTCATCGCCGGCGGCCCCTGCGCCTTCAATCCCGCTCCGCTGAGCGCCTTCATGGACGCCTTCGTAATCGGCGAGGGCGAGGAGGTTGTCGCGGAGATCGCCGCGGCGATGGCGGCGGTCCGGACGGCGGGCGGCGGCAGGCGGGAAAGGTTGGAAACCCTGGCCCAAATAAAGGGCGTCTATGCGCCCGTCCTCCATACCCACGGCGAGCGGATCGGAAAGCGGATCATCGCCGACCTGAATGCCTGGCGCCTCCCCCTCTGCCCGGTCGTCCCGCTGATGAAGACGATCCATGACCGGGTGAGCCTGGAGATCGCCAGGGGCTGTACGCGCGGCTGCCGCTTCTGCCAGGCCGGGATGGTCTGGCGGCCCGTCCGCGAGCGTTCGCCCGCCGTCCTCGAGCAGATGGCCGAGGCGATGCTGCGCGCGACCGGACACGACGAAATCTCCCTTCTCTCCCTGAGTTCCGGCGACTATACCCTGATCGAGCCCCTCCTGGCGGCGCTCATCGATCGCTATTATGCGCGGCGCGTGGCGCTGGCCCTCCCGTCGCTGCGCGTCGAGACCCTCACCCCCAAGCTCGTCGAGGGCATCCGGCGCGTCCGCAAGACGAGCTTCACCCTGGCCCCCGAGGCGGGGACGCAACGCCTTCGGGACATCATCAACAAGGGAAATACGGAAGAGGAGCTCCTGGAAACTACCGGGCGGGTTTTCGCGGCCGGCTGGAAGGCGGTCAAGCTCTACTTCATGCTCGGCCTTCCCGGAGAGAGGGAGAATGACCTGGAGGGGATCGCGGAGCTCGCCTATAAGGCACTCCGGACGGCAAAGAACCGCGGCCAGGTCACGGTCAGTCTTTCGACCTTCGTCCCCAAGCCCCACACCCCGTTCCAGTGGCAGCGGCAGATCGACCTGGAGGAAACCCTCACCCGTCAGGACTTTTTCCGGCGGCGCTTGAAGAACCGCAATATCAGCGTCAAGTGGCACGACGCCCGGATGAGCCTCCTGGAAGGCGTCTTCTCCCGCGGGGGGGAGGAAACGGGCGAGCTGATCGAGAAGGCCTTCCGGCTCGGCTGCCGCTTCGACGGCTGGAGCGACCGTTTCCGCTTCGACCTGTGGGAAGAGGCGCTTCGCCGGACGGGGATCGATGCCGCGGCCTCTCTCGCGGAGCGCTCTCCGGCGGAGGACTTCCCCTGGGACAACATCGACTGCGGCGTGAGCCGCGAATTCCTCCTTGCCGAGGCCGAAAAGGCGCTGACAGGGGACCAGACGCCGGACTGCCGGCGGGGTCCCTGCAGTCTCTGCGGCGTCTGCGATCATCGGATGATCCGCAACATCACCGCACCCCCGGACGCCCCCGTCGGGACCCTCGTCCCCTCCTTGGCCGGACGAGCCGAAAGAGAGATTGCGGAAAAGGCCTTCCGCCTCCGGTTCACGAAGCTGGGTCCCGCCGGGTTTCTCTCCCATCTGGAGCTCTCCGCGGCCCTCAGCAGGGGCATGATCGCGGGCGGGATATCCTTCGCCTATTCCCAGGGATTCCATCCCCACCCGAAGCTCTCCTTCGCCGACGCCACCTCCGTGGGGATGGAAAGCCGGGGGGAATTTGCGGACATCCGGATTCATGATCCCGCCGAGGATCAGGCGTCCCTCGCAGCCCGGATCAACTCCGCGCTGCCGGCCGGGGTCGAGATCGAGGCGATGCGGGAACTCCCCGCCAACGCCTCTTCCCTGGCGGAGCTGATCGCGGGGTTCGATTATGATATCATTCTGCCGGCGGATGTCGGCGAGGCCGAGTTGCTCGGGATCGAAGCCGGAATTTCCCGGTTTCTCGCGGCGGAAAATTTTCCCGTCACGCGCGAAACAAAAGGGAAGAAAACCTGCCGGGACATCCGCCCCCTCGTCACCGGCGCCGCCCTGGATCGCCCTTCCCGCCGGGTCCTCTTTTCGGCGCGTTTCGGTCCGCGGGGGACTATCCGGCCGGCCGAGTTCATGAGCGGGGTCCTCGCTTTTTCCGCTGATGCCCTCCGCCGGGCGCGGGTCGTTAAAACCGCCACGCGCCTCGCCGATAACGCCTCCGAAGGCGAACAGGAAATTTTTTTCCGGGAGTTTTCATAAATCTTGTTGACAAAGGGGACTTGTTTTCGCTATGGTGCACAGTCAAAATTTTTATAAGAAGGATAAAAAGTCATGTACGCAGTGATAAAAACGGGCGGCAAGCAGCACAGGGTCTCCGAGGGAGACGTGATTGCCATCGAAAAGATCAACGGGGAGAAGGGGGCGGAAGTGGTCTTCGACCAGGTTCTGATGGTCGAGAAGGAAGGCGACGTCCGGATAGGAAGGCCTCTTGTCGAGGGCGCGAAGGTGGTCGGCGAGATCCTCTCCCAGACCAAGGCCGACAAGATCAACGTCTTCAAGATGAAGAAGAGGAAGGGCTACCGCAAGAAGACCGGTCACCGCCAGCAATTGACAAGCATGAAGATCAGGGAAATATCCATTTAAGCGGAGGGATATATGGCACACAAGAAAGGACAGGGAAGCTCCCGGAATGGAAGAGACAGCAACTCCCAGCGGCGGGGCGTGAAGGTATACGGCGGCGAGAAGATCAGCGCCGGCGGCATCATCGTTCGTCAGGTCGGAACCGTGTTTCACCCCGGCAACAACGTCGGGCTCGGCAAGGACTACACCATCTATTCCAAAATTGACGGCGCCGTGAAGTTCGAGAGACTCGACAAGAGGCGCAAAAAGGTCAGTGTCTACGCAATGGCGTAGGCGGCTTTATCTTTCTTGCGAGGAGGAGAACGAGAAATGGGAGATGCCGGACGGGAAACCGGGGTTGTCAAGTGGTTTAACGACAAGAAGGGTTACGGATTCATCTCGCGCGACTCGGGAGAAGACGTGTTCGTCCATCACAGCGCCATCGTCGCGGAGGGATTCCGCAGTCTGGCCGAAGGGGACCGCGTTGAGTTCACGATAAAGCAGGACCAGAAGGGCCAGGCGGCTGCGGATGTCCGCAAGCTGTAACATCTCCTGCCGAGCCGGAACAATTATTTCCTAATCGTTACCCAATTCACAAGGCGTCATTGCGTTGATGTCCTGACGCATTTTCTTGCGCCGCATCCCGCCGGCCTGACGCCGCCCCATAATAACGCCGGGGGCGCATCTTCCCGCCACCCGACCGGCCCTTGCCCTTCCCTTCCCGCAGAACAAGGCGCATACAATCATTATGAAATTCATCGACGAAGCAAAGATCTACGTAAAGGCGGGAGACGGCGGCCGGGGCTGCGTCAGCTTCCGGCGGGAAAAGTTCGTCCCCCGCGGGGGACCTGACGGAGGCGACGGGGGCCGCGGCGGCGACGTCGTTATCCGGGCCTCCGCCGCCCACCGGACGCTTCTCGACCTGAAATATCGCCAGCACCACGTAGCCAGACACGGCGGCCACGGCGAGGGAAGCAAACGGACGGGAAGGGATTCCGACGACGCGGTGATCGTCGTCCCGGTAGGGACATTGATCCGGGATGCCGAGACGGGCGAACTGCTGGCCGACCTGGCCGCCGACGGCGCTTCCATCGTCATCGCCAAGGGCGGCAGGGGCGGCCGCGGAAACTCAAGATTCGCCACCGCCGTCCGCCAAGCCCCCCGCTTCGCTCAGCCCGGCACCCCCGGCGAGGAGAGATGGCTTGCCCTGGAGCTTAAGCTCCTGGCCGACGTGGGGATCATCGGGTTTCCCAACGTGGGAAAATCGACCTTCATCTCGAGGGTCTCGGCGGCCCGCCCCAATATCGCCGACTACCCGTTCACAACGCTCGCCCCCCATCTGGGGGTCGTCCCGTACGGCAATCAGCAATCCTTCGTGGTCGCCGACATCCCGGGGCTGATCGAGGGCGCCCACAAGGGTCTGGGGATGGGCGTACAGTTCCTCCGGCACGTCGAGAGGACCTCCGTTTTGCTCCACATAATCGACATTTCGCGGGAAGCTTCGCAAGGCGCCTGGCATGACTACGAAACGATCAACCGGGAGCTGGGCCTGTTCAGCCCTGAAATGCTGAAAAAGCCGCAGGTCGTGGCCGTCGGCAAGCTCGATCTCACCATAACCAGGCGGAAGATCAAAAAGGACATTGACATCTTCACCCAAAAGGGTATAATTTTACACGCATTTTCAGCAGCGACGGGAGAAGGGGTCCCGGAGGTCCTCGGGGAGCTGATCGCCCGGATGGACCTGCATCTCCCCCCGGCCGAGGCAGGAAGCGGGACGGTCCTCCCGGAGGAAGGGCAATCATGACACGAAAAGAGATACTGGGAAACGTCCGGAAGGTCCTCGTCAAGGTCGGCAGCGCCGTCCTGACGGGCGAGGACGGTCTCGACCTCAACATCATCGAACAGCTCGTAGGCGACATTGCGGCTCTTAGGGAACGCGGGTATCAGGTCGTCCTGGTGAGCTCCGGCGCCATCGCCTCCGGGAAGCACCGGATGGGAATACCGGGAAAACTCAAGAGCATCCCCCAGAAGCAGGCGGCGGCGGCGGTCGGCCAGGGCAGGCTGATGCGGGTCTATTCCAACGCCTTCGGCAAGCACGGCCTCTTTGTCGGCCAGGTCCTCCTCACGATGAGCGACATAACGGATCGGAAACGCTTTCTAAACATCCGCAACACCCTGTTCACCCTGCTGGACTGGGGCGTCATCACGATCATCAACGAAAACGACACGGTCGCCGTCGACGAGATCAAGTTCGGCGACAATGACCACCTCGCGGCGATGGTCGCCAACATCGTCGAGGCCCACCTCGTCATCAATCTGACCAGCACCGAGGGCTTCTACGACCGGAACCCTAACGAGTCCAAGAAGGCAAGGCTCATCCCGCTCGTGCCGGAAATCACCCCGGAGATCGAGGCCGCGGCCACGGAAGAGGCGACCCCGGTCGGGATGGGGGGGATGAAGAGCAAGATCATGGCCGCCAAAAAGGTGACCGCCTCCGGCGTCCCTTACATAGTGGCCCCCGGCCGGCGCCCGTCCGTCCTCCAGGATATAATATCAGGAAAAGAGATCGGCACCCTCTTCCTGCCGATGGCGGAGCACCTCAACAGCCGGAAGTACTGGATCGCCTTTACGCTCCGTTCGCGGGGCCGCTTGACGATCGACGACGGGGCAAAGGAGGCCCTGCTCAAAGACGGCAAGAGCCTGCTCCCTTCCGGCGTGACGCAGGTCGAGGGGGACTTTGCCCTCGGGGACCCGGTGACCTGCGTGGACGCGGCCGGCTGCCCGCTCGCCAAGGGGATCGTCAATTACAGCGCCGACGAGATCAGGAAGATCATGGGGCTCAAGAGCTCGAAGATCGAGCAGGTCCTGGGCTATAAGGACTACGACGAGGTGATCCATCGCGACAACCTCGCCGTCACGGCGCCGCAGGGCGGAAAAGAAAAAGCTTAATAATTATCTGATAGTTAGAGGATACACTCCGGAAGGACGCGGCCGTTGCGGTCGAAGGCGACGCCTTCCATTTCCAGGAGCGCCTTCTTCAGGGGCAGGCCGCCGCCGAAGCCGCCGAGACCGCCACCGCTCCGGATAACGCGATGACAGGGAACGACAAGCGGAAAGGGATTGATGGCCATCGCGTTCCCCACGGCCCTGGCGCCGCCGGGGCTGCCCAGTTCCGCCGCCAGCCCCCCGTAGGTCATGACCCGCCCGCGCGGGATTTCCCGATCCGCCGTGAGGACCCGCCGCGTAAAACCACCGACAAAATCGAAATCCAGTTCCGCAACCGCAAAATCAACCGGCTCCCCCGCGAGAAAGGCGCGGATCTGCATGCCGACACCGCTTTTTTCCCCTTTTTCCGGCACGGCATCGGGAAAGACCTCTCTGATCCTCTTGACCGTGGAGATGCCGCTGTGAGGGAGAAAGATCCGCCGGATCAGGGCGCGCCCGCCTTCCCTGCGCCGGACAAGCCCCGCTTCTCCAAACTGCGAAGGAATGATAGCAAAAAAATAAAGGCCCTTCACGGCAACACCTCCGTCTTTTTTAAGACCTCCACGCCGCCCGCCGGCTTTCGGAATCCCGGCGCTGCTCCCGCAGCGGCGCCTGCTCGCCCGGAAGTTCGATCCCGACGATTTTTTTATTCTCCGGGAAATTCTCTAACATGGGCAGTGCATTTCCGCCAGCGGAAATGTCCGCACGGCGCGGTCCGAATTGACCGCTCCTGATGTCGATGATGAGCGCCCCTTCCCGCGCGCCGCTTTGCCCTTTTCCTTCCTGCCGGCGGTAGTTCCACCAGCCGACGGCGCCGATTAATAAAATGATCAGCCCAAGCCCCGCTTCCACGGACGGCCGCGCCGGCTGCCAGGCGGGCAGCGAGTCATACAGGCCGATCAGCCCGAAGAGAATGAATATTGCGGCTGCAAACCATTTGATGAACCGCTCGGGGATCTTCTTCCCGAGGACCACCCCTACGCCGATGCCGAAGGCGTCGGCCGCCAGCATGGCAACGGTAGTCCCCATCCAGACGGGAACAAGCGAGAGATATTTTGCCGCCAGGGCGACGGTCGCAAGCTGCGTCTTATCCCCCATCTCCGCAAAGAAGAAGGCGACGGCCACCGTCCAGAAGGGGTTGAAATGAAAACGCCCGTCCTCCCCTTCCAGCCTGTCGCCGCTGAGTGTCCAGAGGCCGAAGAGGATAAACGAAACGGAAGCGGCGATCTGAATGTAGACGAAGGGAACGATGTTCGTAAGCCAGTTCCCCGCCGCGGCGGCAAGCAGATGGTTGGCGAGCGTCGCCGCAAGAACCGCCGCCAGGACCGTCCCGGCCCGATAGCGGGCCGCGAAGGCCATCGCCAGGAGCTGCGTCTTGTCTCCCATCTCCGCAAGAAACACCAGCAAGAAAGAGGCGATGAATATGGTCATGATTTTTCCTTTCTTTTTTCTTTCCGCAGCGGATTGAAATCGCCGGCATCCGGGAGGAAAAGAGGGCCGTTACTCTGCCACATCGGGAGGCCCTCCGGCGACAAGAAATTCCCGGATCAGGCGGGCGATCCCGCCCCCTATCCCCTCGACCTGTTGCAATTCCTCAACCGACGCGGCCCTGATCCGTTTCACGTCGCCGAAGAATGCAAGCAGGGCCTTCCGGCGGGCGGGACCGATCCGGGGGATGCCGTCCAGAAGCGATTTCAGATCCTCTTTTTCCTTGACCTTCCGGTGGTAGGAGACGGCAAAGCGGTGCGCCTCGTCCCGGATGCGCTGGAGCAAAAAGAGGGCCGCTGGCCACCGCGACAGGTAAACCGGGTCTTTCCGACCGGGGAGATAGACGCGGTCCTCGTCTTTTGCGGGCGTCTCGCCCCGTCCCTCGTCCCGCTCCTTGGCCAGAGAGATGACATCCACTCCCTCCACGGAGAGGTCCTTCAGGACGGCCAGGGCGACGCCAAGCTGTCCCTTTCCCCCGTCCACCATGATCAGATCGGGAAGCTCCCCGCATTTTTGATAACGCCGTTTCATGACCTCGTACAGCATCGCATAGTCGTCGGCCCCGGGAACCGTCCGGATGCGAAACCGGCGGTACCCCTCTTTCCGGGGAAGGCCGCCCGCAAAGGCGACCATGGACCCGACTGCGTAGCGCCCGCCGATATTCGAGATATCGAAACATTCGATCCGGCGGGGGACGCCGCGGAGGCGGAGCTTGTCCGCGATGAGCGACAGCGCCTCCTCCGGGCTTTCGGCGGCAAGGCGCGCGGTCCGAAAGACGTTCTCGGCGTTCCTGGCGGCGATCCCCAGCAGCGCCAGGGGTTCCCCCCGCTTCGGCGCGCCGACGGCCACTCCCCTTCCCCGTTTCTCCGCCAGCCATTCCGCCATGACCTCGCTATCATCGAGAGGGGCGGGGAGAGCGATCTCGTCCGGGATATCCGCGGCCCCGTCGTAATAACGCATGAGCAGGGAGGAGAGGATCTCGGCGCTCTCCGCCCGGAGGCGGATCAGGGGGAAAGACTTCCGGCCGATCATCCGGCCGCCGCGGACGAGCAGAGCAACGATCTGCGTGAGGTCGCCCTCCCGGTAAAGGCCGAAGACATCCCGGTTGCGGCCGGTCAGGGAGACGACCCGCTGTTTTTCCAGGGTCGCTTCGATGGACACGATCCGGTCCCGGAGGGCCGCGGCCTCTTCGAACCGCAGGGCCTCCGCCGCCGCGTTCATCCGGCCGCGGAGATCGGCAATCAGCGTCTTCTCCCGGCCTTCGAGAAAGGCCAGGCCCTCCCTGACGAGGTCCTTATAGGCGGCGCTTTCGATCCGGCCGGCGCAGGGCGCCGAACACAGTCCGATCTCGTATTCGAGGCAGGGTCTGCAGCGGGCCTTCAGCTCCCGGTCCCGGCATGTCCTGAGGGGGAAGATCGTCTGGAGGAATCGGAGGGTTTCTTTGGCGGCGGCGCTGGAGGGATAGGGTCCGAAATAGCGGGCGCCGTCCTTTTTCGGGCGGCGGACGAGCTGGAAACGGGCAAATTCATCCGACGGGTCGATCCGGATGTTGAAGTAGGCCTTGTCGTCCCGGAAATCGACGTTGTAGCGCGGCTGATGCTCCTTGATCAGCGAGTTCTCAAGGATCAGCGCCTCCTTTTCCGTCTCCGTGACGATGAATTCCACATCCCGGATGCGGGAGACGAGGAAGGGGACCATCGCCCGCGAATCGGTCCGGGAAAAGTAGGCCCGGATCCGCGCCTTCAGGTCCCGGGCCTTTCCCACGTAGAGGATTTCCCCCGCCGCGTCCTTCATCAGATAGACGCCCGGACACCGGGGGGCGTGCCTGATCTTTACGTCCAGAGCGGCAATCATCGGCTTCGGGTCGTCGTCATTCCTTCGTTCCTGCACCCGTTTTCTTCCGGAGCGCATCCCCGAGCGAACCGAAGGAGCCGGGCGCCTTGCCCACGTACTTCTGGAAATCCTCCAGCTCCTCCGCCTTCTCCTCCTCGGCGTCTCCCGGCAGCCCAAGGGATATCCGTTTGTTCTCGCGGTCCACCTTCTCGATCTTCACCGCAACGCCCTGCCCTTCCGCCATCACTTCGGAGGGGTGGCTGATCCGCTTTCCCCGCCCCAGTTTGGAGATATGGATCAGTCCGTCCACGCCGGGAATCAGGGTCACGAAGGCGCCGAACTTGGTAAGACGGGCCACGGTCCCTGTAAAGGATGCCCCCGCGGGGAATTCCGTCTCGACACGGTCCCAGGGATCAGGCTGGCTCGACCGCAGGCTCAGGGATACGCGGTTGTTGTCCCAATCCAGCTTCATAAGGACCGCCTCGACCTCCTGGCCGACGCTCAGCCGCTCGGAGATGTCGGCCACATGTTCCCAGGCGATCTCGGAGATGGGGATAAGCGCCTGGATGCCTCCCAGATCGACAAAGGCGCCGAATTTCTGCAGCGAGACGACCGTCCCCCTCACCGTCATGCCCTCCTCCAGCTCCGCCTTCAGGGCCTCCTTCCGCTTCTCCCGCTCCTCTTCGAGTATCGCCCGATGGGAGAGGACGACGTTGCGACCCCGCTCCCCGTATTCTATGATCCGGAAGATCAGCCGCTGCCCGACCCATTGTGCGGGGGTCTCCACGCGGAAGAGTCCCATCTGGGAGAAGGGGCAAAATCCCCGCACGTCGCCGGCCACCTTTATCTCGAAACCGCCCTTGACTTCCCTCTCAACCGTCCCCTCGACGGGGATGCCGCTGTGGGAGGCGTCTTCGAGAAAGGCCCGTCCCGCCTCGCCCGCGCCGACCTTCGTCGTGAACAGCCGTTCATTGTTCTTCGACGACAGGAAATAGGCCCGGACGTTCTGCCCCTCCCGGACGCCCAGGTTGCCCTCCGCGTCGAGAAACTCGCGCCGGTCCAGATAACCTTCGTGCTTCCCGCCCACGTCAATGAAAACCCACTCCGGCGTGATCTTCACTATGATAGCATCCACGCGCTGGCCCGGCTTCAGCCGGCCGCGTTCCGGCTCGCTTTCGCCGAGCAGTTCGGCGAAACTCTTCTCGCCGTCTTCCTCTTCCATCTTCTGATTCGTTTCCTCCATAAGTTCTCCTCATGAAAAAATGAAATGCGCGGCATATTGCGCCCGCTGCCGGCCGCTTGTCAAGGACAAACTGGACTACTTAAAAAAAGTCACAAGAAGCCTTGAGCCGGAGACGGCTTCGTAAAAGGCCGCAGGCAAATCATATCCCGTACTTCTTCATCTTCTTATAGAGATGCGTCCTGTGTATCCCCAGGAGGGCGGCGGCGGCGGTCTTGTTGTTGCGGGCGGAGGCAAGGGCGCTGACAACCGCGTCCCTCTCCGCCGCGTCCACGACACTGTCAAGGGAAGTGCCCACGGCGCCGCGTCCCGCCTCCCTGTCCTGCCGCAGGAAAAAGGGGATGTCGTACGGCTGGATGGTGTCCCTGTCCAGCAGGCAGGTCACCCGGCTGAGCACATTGACCAGCTCCCTGATGTTCCCCGGCCAGTCGTAGTTCAGCAGTATCTCTTCCGCCGCCGGGTGGATCTTTATTTCCGGGAAGGAGGAGTTGTCGGCCATACCTTTAAGCAGGCTTTTCGCGATGGGGATGACGTCCTCGCGCCGCTCGCGGAGCGACGGGAGATGCAGACGGATTACGTTGAGGCGGTAAAAAAGGTCTTTCCGGAACTTGCCCTGGTTGACCATCTCCTCCAGCGGCTGATTGCTCGCGGCGATGAGCCGGAAATCGGATTTCACCGGGGCGGCGCCGCCGATGCGCTCCAGTTCCTTTTCCTCCAGCACGCGCAGGATCTTCGGCTGCATGTCATAAGGCAGGTCGCCGATCTCGTCCAGGAAGACGGTCCCGTTCTTGGCGAGTTCCAGTTTGCCGTACTTGCCGGAAGGACTGGCGCCGGTGAAGGCCCCTTTTTCGTATCCGAAGAGTTCCGATTCGAGCAGCTCCCTGGGGATGGAGGCGCAGTTGATGCGGACGAAAGGATGCGGCCTTCTGGGAGAGGCGTTGTGTATCGCCTGGGCGAACATCTCCTTGCCCGTGCCCGATTCGCCGGTGATGAGCACCGGAAAGTTCGTCGCCGCGGCCCGCATCGCCTCTTTTTTCAGGCTTGCGATCACGAGGTTCGTTCCGAGGATGCTGTCGAATGTGTAGCGCTCCGCCCGCAGGGAAAGCAGTTCCTCTTCGTACAATTTGAGCTTGGACTGGAGGAAGGAGAGCTCCCTGGCGAGCTTGCCGACATCGCTGACGTGCTTGAACATGACCTGTCCGTAGACGGCAACCACCTTTCCGTTGAGCTTGATCGGGATGCGCTGCACCACCATGTTCTGGCCCTTGATGGCATGCGGCTTGTTGGTTTCCGCCTTGCCCGTCTTCGCCACGATGTGCATCCGGGTGTTCTCTATGACCTCCGTCGCATGCTTTCCTATCTGCGCCTTCGCGTCTATACCCAGAAACTGGCCGTAGGGCTTGTTAAAATAGATGACATAGCCGTCCGCGTCGGTGACGATGACGCCGTTGTAGATATTGTCCAGGATAAGTTCCAGTAGCTTGAGGCGGTCCAGAGGGGTATCGTGGGCGGATTTTTGGAAAGCCTGTTTCACCTGAATACGCCTTTCACTCCCACCCTGCCCCCTCCTCATAAAGGAGGGAAGAAGGAGGGGTAATTTTCACGTGGATCTCATATGAACTCGTTGTGCCAATATATCTACGGATTGTAGCAAATCATCTACGGTCGGCATGATACATCATGTCCCCGGCAAGAGACAAGCGGAAATTTCAAAAGGCGCTACCCGGAATATATGATTTGATATCATTGCAGTATTTTCCGGCAACCGGCGGGGTGGGGAAATGTGGTACGGGCTTTGCGTGTAGAAGGTCAGAGGCATCATTTATCGCGACTCGCGAGGTAAATCATGACTACAATAATCAAAGAGCCCAAGATACGACAGGAAGACATCCTGATACTTGCGGACGGGGATTTCAATATCGATAACGTCTGTATAGTGACCGGCGCCGGCAGCGGGATAGGCAGGGCGACGGCCATTGCCGCCTCCGCGAACAACCTGATGACCGTCGGCCTCGACGTGGATGAGGCGGGGGGAAAAAAGACGCAGCAATTGGCGCGGAAGATGGGCGGCCAGATGATCTTCATCAGAGCCGACCTCACGAAAGAGTCCGACATGGACTATGCCGTGCAGGAAGCGACCAAGCTCGGCAACATCAAGTATCTCGCCAATATCGCCGGCCTCCAGCATATCGATTCAGTCGAGAACTTCCCGATGGCCAAATACGATCTGATGATGGGCATCATGCTGCGGGCGCCTTTTTATCTCTCCAAGCTCGTCATTCCCTATTTCAAGAAGAACGGCGACGGCAAGGGCGTCATCGGCAACATGAGTTCCGTCCACGGCCACATGTGCACCATGAACAAACCGGTGTACAACATGACGAAGTTCGGGCTCCGCGGGCTCTCCCAGTCCATCGCCGCCGAGGGCGAAGGCCGGATACGCTCCTTCACCGTGAGCACGGGCTTTGTCAAAACGGCGCTCGCCCTCAACCAGATCCAGGCGCAGGCTGTACAGCGGCGCATCACCCCCGAGGAGGTCGTGCGGGACGTGATGATGGGAAGATCCCGCGTCAAGGAGATGATGTCGCCCGCGGAAGTAGGCAACCTGTTCATGCTTGGATTTTCGCGCTTTGCCGCTTACCTAAACGGCGGCGACCTGCTTTTCGACGGAGGAATGGTACTGACATACTGATGCGAGGAATGGGGTCCGGAGACGGGCGTTCAGAACGTTTGGGGACAAATTTGAAACCTGTCCCCCCACAGACCAAGACAAGGAGGGAATGAGATGAACTACAGAAAAACAGCGGCGTTCTTCGTAACGGTTATTTCGTGTGTGTTCTTTTTCGGCATGACCGGCGCAAAGGCGGCCGAGCCGTACAATCTCGGCGTCGCCCTCGGGCTGACCGGCGCGGGCGCCCTGTACAGCGCCGACGGGGTGGAGGGAATCAAGCTGGCGGTGGAAGAGATCAACGCCAAGGGCGGATTTCTCGGCCGGCACAAGGTGGAGCTTTTCATTCGCGACTCGCAGACCAAGCCCGATGTGGGCGTCCGCGAAGTGAAGGACCTCATCCTCAGGGACAAGATCCGGGCCGTCATCAACGACTATTCCAGCGCGGTGGCCGTGGCCGTAAAGCCGATTGCGCAGGAGTACAAGGTGCTTCATATCGCCTCCATCAGCAACTCCGAAAATATTACGAAGATCAACCCCAGCCCCTACACGTTTCAGGTTGTCCCCAACAGCTACATGCAGGCCAAGGCCATTGCCGTCGGTATCGCGAAGTTAGCCAAACAGAAGGGTTGGAAGGAATACATCACCATCGCCTCGGATTATGAATGGGGGAGAGCGACACAGGCGGAAACCGTCAAATTCCTGAAAGAGATGGCGCCGAATCTGACGCTTAAGAAAGAGTTCTGGCCCCGCCTCGGAGAGACGCAGTTCACCTCCTACATCACCGGCATCATGGCCCTGAAACCCGATTTCGTTGTCGGCTGCGTGGCGTCCAACGATAACGTTGCCTGGATGGAACAGGCCAAGACCTACGGTTTCTTCGACAAGATCCCCTACCCCGGTTCGCTGATCACCGTGACGGAGCTGCAGTTGCAGGCAAAGACGCTGCCCCGGAATATCATCGCTCTCACCAGGGGGCCGTTTTTTGCGCATATGGACATCCCGATGATGGCCGATTTTGTCAAAAACTACCGCGCGAAGTACAACAAGTTCCCCAGCGACTGGGCCGTACTCTCCTATGACGCCGTCTATGCCCTGAAACAGGGCGTGGAGAAGGCCAACAGCATCGATACGGAAAAGGTAAAGGATGCGATGAAAGGCCTGTCGGTCAACCTGACGAGGGGGAAGCTGACCTTCCGGCCGATAGACAACCAGCTCAGTTGCTCCTCCTACCTCGGTACGATCACCGACGACGCCAGGTATCCTTTCCCGATTTACAAGGACATCGTCGAGGTTAAAGGCAGCGAAAGCGAACGGCCGGAAAACGAAATTCTGGAGGCGAGGAAGGCAAAATAATCCCGGCGTTCTTTCCAAGAACAAGCAGAGAACCAAATCCGGGGCGTCTTCGTAACGAGAAGCCGCCCCGGAAATCAATACTGAGGAAGCCGACGTGGATATAACTTCATTGTTTGCGCAGTTTCTAAGCGGACTGACCTACGGCACGATCCTCTTTCTCGTCGCCGCGGGTCTGTCCCTCATTTTCGGCGTCATGAACATCCTCAACTTCGCCCATGCGGCCCTCTGGCTCATGGGCGCCTATTTTTCCTGGACCTTCTGGAGCCTCATGCAGGGCAATTCCTTTGCGTTCTGGCTCAGCATACCGCTCGCCGGCTTTGCAGCGGCGGCGGTGGGCTGGCTGATAGAGGTCGTGCTGATCAAACGGATATACAAGCGCGAGCTCTACGAGCAGCTCCTGATCACCTACTCCCTCGCGCTGATCCTGAGCGATACGATCAAGCTCACCTGGGGCGTAACGAACAAGCTGGTCGTCCGCCCCGAAATGATCCAGAAACCGGTTTTCATCTTCGGCGCCCCTCTCGATTCGTATTTCCTGTTCGTCATCGCCGCCGGCGCCGTGGTGGCGACGGGGCTCTGGTGGTTCCTGAAGTACACCCGCTACGGCCACATCGTGAAGGCCGCCGTCTTCAGCCGGGAGATGGTGGGCGCGCTGGGCATCCCCATTCCCCGTATCTTCACCTGGGTATTCACGCTGGGGATATTTCTGGCCGGTTTTGCCGGGGGCATCCAGGTGCCGATCGGCTCGGTGACCCTGGGTATGGATACCGCCATCATCATCCAGGCGTTTTGCGTGGTGGTGATCGGAGGGTTCGGCAGCCTCCTGGGAACCCTCGTAGGCTCGCTTATTGTGGGGGAGGTCATGTCGTTCACCATCCTTTTCTGGCCCGAGGGGGCGATGGTCCTGATTTTTATAATCACCGCCGCCATTCTGATTGTGCGGCCCTGGGGGCTGTTCGGCACGCCGATGAGGACATGACAGATGAAAAATAGATATCTTTTCGCAGTGATTCTTTTTCTGCTCGCAATCGTCCTGCCCTTTGTCGTTACCGAGTTCTGGGTGCACGTCCTGACGGAGATTCTCATCCTGGCGCTCTTTGCCGCCAGCTTCAACATGATCTTCGGCTACATGGGCCAGCTCAGCTTCGGCCACGCCGCCTACTACGGCGTCGGCGCCTACACGACGGGCCTGCTGATGGTGAAGGCCAACGTGCCGATGCTGGTCTGCCTGCCCCTGTCCATGTTTTCGGCAGGTCTGTGCGCCGCTGTCCTGGGCTATTTCTGCGTCAAGCTCCGGGGCATCTATTTTGCCATCCTCACGATGGCCTTCGGACAGCTCGTCTATTACATCATTTTCCAGTGGTACTCCTTCACCGGCGGCGACAACGGCCTGCAGGGGATCGTGCCGCCGGATTTTCTCGGCAGGGCGGCCAATCCCTACTACTTCTTCACCCTGATCGTCGTGACCGTCGGGCTGATCGCGCTGTGGATCATCAGCGAGTCGCCCTTCGGCTACACCATGCGGGCGATCCGCGACAATGCCGAACGGACCGAGTTCATCGGCATCAACGTCCAGCGGTATATGCATCTGAATTTCATCATCGCCGCCGTCTTCGCCGGGCTCGCCGGCGCGCTCTGGGGGCCGTTCAACCGCAGCGTCGCCCCGGATCTAACCAACTGGCAGCATTCGGGGATGCCGGTGTTCATGACGGTCATCGGCGGACCCTTCAGCTTCCTCGGGCCTCTGTTTGGTTCCGCCATATACACGTTTCTTATGGCCCTTGTGACCAGCTTTACCGAATACTGGCCCCTGGTGAGCGGCGTCATCATCATCCTTGTCGTGCTGCTGATGCCGGGCGGGCTTCTGGGACTGCTCAACGAAAAATTCCCGTCTCTCATGCGGAAGGTCACCGGCGCAGGGGAGACGAACGGACAAGGACGGCAGGAGCTATGAGCGATACGGGCGCCAACATTCTGGAGATAAGCAGGCTCAGCAAGTCTTTCGGCAAGTACACGGTGCTCACCGATGTCAGCTACAACCTCCCAAAGGGGGAAATAGCGGCCATCATCGGACCCAACGGCGCCGGCAAGACGACCTTCTTCAACCTCATAACCGGCTACCATAAGGTGGACGGCGGGACGGTCCGGTTCCAGGGCAGGGAGATCACCGACTGGCCGCGGCACCGCATCGCCCGCGCCGGCATCAGCCGCGCCTTTCAGGTGAGCAACATCTATCCGCGCCTGACGACGTATGAAAACGTCAGGCAGGCCATCCTGGCGCAGCAAAAGCGGACGCTCGACATCTTCACCCCGGCCAACGGCCTCGCCCGGCAAAACACGCTCGAACTGCTGGAGCTGACGGGACTTCTGCCGAACCGGGACGCAGTCGCCGGCATCCTCTCTCAGGGCGACAAGAAAAAACTCGAGCTGGCGCTGGCGCTGGCGGGAAAACCGGAAATGCTTCTCCTTGACGAACCGACGGCCGGCATGTCCTCCGAGGAGACGCACGAGACTATGGAGCTGGTCAAACGGCTCAACGCCCAAATAGGGCTGACCATTCTTTTTACGGAACACGACATATCGGTCATCTTCGGCTATGCCCGAAAGCTGTCGGTGCTGTATCAGGGGGTCCTGATCGCCGAAGGGACGCCCGACGAGGTGAGAAGAAACGAGGAAGCGCAGCGGTGTTATCTGGGTGAGGACATATGATACTTGAAGCTTCAGGCATAAACACCTATTACGGCACGAGCCATATCCTCTTCGACCTGTCGCTGCACATGAAGCGCGGCGAGCTGGTATGCCTGTTAGGAAGGAACGGCTCCGGCAAGACCACCACCCTGCGGAGCCTCATGGGCCTGACGGCGCCCAAGACAGGCAAGGTGGTCTTCCACGGCGAGGACCTCCGCGGCAGGCCTTCCTATGTGATCGCCCGCAAGGGCATCGGCTACGTGCCGGACAACCGGCTCATCTTTCCCGACCTTACGGTGCGCGAGAACCTCGAGATCGCGACGAAGAACTCCGAGCACTACACGGGCGAACCCTGGACCGTGGAGAAGGTTTACGAGACCTTCCCCCACCTCCGGAAGCTAGAAAAACACCTGGGCGGCCATCTCAGCGGCGGGGAGCAGCAGATGCTCACCATCGGCAGGACGCTGATGGGCAATCCCGATCTGATCCTCCTGGACGAACCGGTCGAGGGCCTGGCCCCCCTGATCGTCAGGGATTTCGCCGAAAAGCTCCTCAAGCTCAAGGAGATGGGCGTCACCATCCTCTTTTCGGAGCAGAACATCCGGTTCTCCCTCGCCATTGCCGAACGCGCCTACGTCATCAACAAGGGCCGGATCGAATACGAGGGAACCATTGAAGACCTGAGCCGGAACGAAGAGGTCAAGCAGAAATACCTGATGATCTGATCCCACGGGGAAATTCATGCTGCCGAAGAAAAGCAGTTACGACGAGGTTTACCGGGATTTTCGCTGGCCGATCCCCGAGCATTACAACATCGGCGCGGATGTCTGCGACAAGTGGGCGGACGAACGCTACCGTCTCGCCCTGATCTACGAGGACGAGAACGGCCGGACCGAGAAATACACCTTCTGGGACATCAAGCGCCTCTCCAACCGTCTGGCCAACGCCTTTCAGGCATACGGCATCGCCCGGGGCGACCGGGTCGCCATCCTGCTGCCGCAGTGTCCGGAGACGGCCATCGCCCACGTTGCCGTTTACAAACTCGGCGCCATCGCCGTTCCTCTCTTCACGCTCTTCGGCCCCGACGCCCTCGAATACCGCCTCGTAAACAGCGGGGCGAAGGCCGTAGTCACCGACGGGATCAATATCGAGAAGGTCCTCAAGATCCGGGATCGCCTGAACGACTTGCAGCTCCTGTTCGTCACACGGGGGAATCAGGAGGCCGGTGTCATCGATTTCTGGGGGGCGCTGGAGAAGGGCGCGACCCGTTTCGACCCGGTCCCGACGAAAGCGAACGACCCGGCCCTGATCATCTACACCTCGGGCACCACCGGCCCGCCGAAGGGGGCGCTCCACGCCCACCGCGTGGTCCTCGGCCACATACCCGGCGTCGAGTTTTTTCACAACTTCTTCCCCAGGAAAGATGATGTTTTCTGGACGCCGGCCGACTGGGCCTGGATCGGCGGGCTGATCGACGTCCTCCTGCCGAGCTGGCACCACGGAGTGCCGGTCGTCGCCTACCGCGCCAAGAAATTCGATCCCGAACAGGCCTTCCACTTCATCGCCAAATACGGAATCCGCAACGCCTTCATGCCGCCGACCGCGCTCAAGATGATGCGCCAGGTGAACGATCCCAGGAAACGCCATGACTACGGCATGCGGACGATCGGGAGCGGCGGCGAGACCCTGGGCGAGGAACTTCTCGACTGGGGCCGCCGGGTCATGGACCTGGAGATCAACGAATTCTACGGCCAGACCGAAGTCAACCTCGTCGTCGGAAACTGCTGCAAAATCATGCCTATCCGCAGAGGCTCAATGGGAAAGCCGATCCCCGGCCACCGCGTGGAGGTCGTGGATAAGGAGGGGCAGGTCGTCCCGGCGGGCACGGTCGGCGAGATCGCCATCCGCCGCCCCGACCCGGTCATGTTCCTCAACTACTGGCAAAACGAACAGGCAACGCGGGAGAAGTTCATCGGCGACTGGTCGCTCACGGGAGACCTCGGGAAGAAGGATGAAGACGGCTATCTGTGGTATGTCGCGCGCAAGGATGACGTCATCACGTCCTCCGGCTACCGGATCGGCCCGGCGGAAATCGAGGACTGCCTGCTCAAACACCCGGCCGTGGCGATGTCCGCCGTCATCGGCAGCCCCGACCCGGTCCGGACGGAGATCGTCAAGGCCTTTGTCGTCCTCAAGCCGGAAAACCCCGCCAACGAAGCCCTGGCCTCGGAGATCAAGGAGTTCGTGAAGACGCGCCTGGCCGCCCACGAGTATCCGCGGGAGGTCGAGTTCGTGACGGAACTGCCGCTGACGAGCACCGGCAAGATCATCCGGGGGGAGCTCCGCCGGCGGGACATCGAAAAAAAGCAGGCAGAAGGCCGGAAATAATCCGAGACCTTTGAATTTCTATCTTTCCGGTCATTGCGAGGAACGGAGTGACGAAGCAATCTTACGGTTTACCGAATGGTCAGGGGATTGCTTCGCTTCGCTCGCAATGACAAACAGGATGTTTTTCAAAAGTCTTAATCCCATTTCCTGTCCTGTGTACGCCGCGACAAACCTGCCCGCAGACGGACATTTTTCGGAACGCAATAAATTCAGGCGAGCGGCCTCATCCCCTCCTCAGGAATGATGATCCCTTCCTCCGTAACGACGCGCTCTACAGCAAGGTCATAATGGTCCGTCGGGACCTCGGGGACGATCTGGCAGGCGAAGGCCGCCCCGATCTTTGCCGCGTGCGGGACCTTCGGGAGGAAGCGGTCGTAGTAGCCCCCGCCGTAACCCACCCGGTACCCCCGCCGGTCGAAGGCGACGGCGGGGACGAGGACCGCGTCGATCTCTCCGGGCGGTACGACCCGCAGTCTGTCCGCCCTTGGTTCGCGGATCCCGTAATGGCCCGTTGCCAGCTCGTCGAAGGAATCGATCCGGCAGGGGATCAGCTCCCGCATCTCCGGGCGGCAGAGAGGGACGACGATTGTCTTCCCCTCTTCCCAGCCCCAGCGGATCAGATCGTCGGTGAGGACCTCGCTCCCGAAGCTGAGGAAGACCATCAGCGTGGCCGCCTCCCGAATTTGGGGCAATTCTATCAGCCGCCTGACGATCGCGGCGCTCTTCCCGGCAATCGTCTCCGGCGGTAGCGCATTCCTGATCTTCAGGACCCGCCTGCGAATCTCCCTTTTTTCGTCCCTGTCGCTCATGCCGGCCTGCTTTCCCCGCCAATGATCTCAAACGATATGATATTTCAGACGTGCGTCTCAGAAACGGCCTTTTCCAAGGCGTCCTTTATGAAGGCGTTCAAAGTCTTCCCCTCGTCCATCGCATGGGCGGAAAGCCGCTGATGAAGGGAAGGATCCAACCGGATATTGAAGGTGCCTTTGAAGGGTTTTTCGGGCTTCATGCCTTCCTCGGCGCACATCTCGAGGTAATCGTCAACGGCGCCCCGGAAATCCTTCACAAGATCGTCGACCGTCTTTCCCTCGTAGGCGATATGGGCCTTTTTCATCCCCATGATGCGACCGTAAAAGATCATATCATCCGGATCAAATTGAACATTTCCTGTATAACCCTTATACTGCAAAATATTTTTCATGGCGCAACTCCTATGTCTGTCAAAAACGCCCTTACCGTCTCAACCGTGCTTTTCGATATTACCTTTTCCGGGTGCGGCGCATGGACGTGAAGGCTGTAGCCACGGCGCCTGAACCTTACGCGAGAGCCGCTGCCTTCTTTCATGACGGCGCCGATCCCAAGGAGGAGCGAAACGGTTTCCTGCCAAGAAACATCGGAGCGCGTCGGCTTCTCAAAGATCTTGGACAGGATCTTTTTCTGTTTCGCGTTCATGGATTTCTTGTGCCAGAAATTGTTATAAAATGCAAACCGAATTATAGTTGCAATATTCCTTTACGGCAGGTATAAACCGCAAATTGTCGAGGATGCGGCGCGGCGCATCCGGGGAGGAAGACGTGGGCGTAATAAGTCTTCGGCTATAAGAAACGGAGTTCAAGAAACTGAACCAACTTTCCAAAGAAAAGCAAAAGGATAAATCGACCGTTGCCCGGGAACTCATTCGAGAGGGTTGGAACTTTCTTATGATAAGACAATACCGGCAGGGGAAATTGTCCCTCGGCACACTGGCGCAGAAACTTGACCTGTCTGTTTCCGAGACGATAGACGTCCTGTCTGATCTTGGAATACAGGCACCTATAGAATATGAAGATTACCTGAAGGGGTTGACCGTTCTCCAGGATGCCTACATCCGTTTATAACATGCGGACCGAACATCAATAAACAGGGTTTTAATTAGGCTCCAATGTCGGCAGATGCCACCTTAAAATCTTAATCATACATCTTGTTTCGCCTGTATCCGTTGAACGCCTTCTCCAGGAAGCCCGCCACGCGGAAGAGGGTTTCCTCGTTCCCCGGCAGGCAGGCGACCTGCAATCCGATCGGCAGACCATCACCCGAAATTCCGCAGGGCACGACAATGGCCGGCAGGCCGTACGCGTTCCCCAGGGCTATGAAGGGCATAACCCGACGAAAGGTTTTCCGGGGGCTGAAGATCTCTCCATACACCTCGCCGTGTCTCTTGGCCGGAGAAGGATAGGCCGGCGTCACAAACACCCCGTTATTGCCGAGAACGGACTCCATTTCCCGCCTCCCCTTCGCCAGGCAATCTTCAATCCACTTCAACTGTTTCCGGCTGGGAGGGAAAAGATTGGTTCCTATCAGGGCCCAGGAAAGATAAGGATGGTGTTTTGCCTTCAGCCCCAGTTTGGCCTTCAGCCAGTCGGAAAATATCTTCTTCCGGTTTCCGTTGTATGCGGCCTTGATCACTCCCATCCCCCTGTCCTCGCTCATGATGAGCTGCCAGATCTCGGAGACGGATGACATGAACTGCGGCGCCTCCGGCTTGACCGCCGCCCCTTCTTTCTGCAGGGCTTGACGCGCCTTTCCATGTGCCTCTTCCGTCTCGGCAGTGCAACGGGTTTTACCGAACGAAGCGAAGCAGACCGCCGTCAGATCTTTCGGCAAATCCCAGGTTCGAGGCTCCTTGAATTCCGGGTAAATGACGGAATAAAGCAGGGCCGCATCCCGTACGCTTTTTACTATCGGACCGAAACCCAGCAGCGGTTTCTGGCTTTCCACCTGTACATCGGGGAAATGTCCCCTGTCGGGAAATCGGAATGCGCCCGGTTTGAAGCCGACGACCCCGTTGAAGTGGCAGGGGATGCGTATCGAGCCCCCGATGTCCGAGCCGAATCCCGCCGCGGCTCCCCCCACCGCCATCAGCGCCGCTTCTCCTCCCGATGAGCCTCCCGTCGTATGGGCCGGATTCCAGGGATTGTTGGACCTGCCGAATAGAAAATTGTCGGTTTCCTGGCAGAAACAGAGCGTAGGCGTATTGGTCTTGTTCAGAATGACGACCCCTTCGGCCCTCAGCCTGGCCACCGCTTCGGCATCGGCAGAGGCGACGTTGTCCCTGTTGAATACCATGCCCCCGGTCGTGTGCATACCGGCAACGTCGAAGGACTCCTTCATGGAAATGGGAACGCCCGCCAATCGCCCGACTGCGGAACCTCCAGCGTATCTTCCGGTCCAGGTTCTTGCCTCGTCCCGCGCCCTGTCGTAGCGCTCCTCAACCACAATATTCAGCGCCGGATTTATCTTTCGCTGATGGCGGATGTAAGCCTCGACCGCCTCTTCCGGCGTAAGCTCCCTTTTTTCGAATGCCTCTCGAACAGCCGTGGCGTCAAGCGAAAGGATGTCTTCAGGCTTCATGGCAACCTCCTCTCAGGACAATGGGATTAAAGGTTCCGGTTCATGGTAAAAAACCATCAATGACATGCGGAAAAGGACGACGGATCTAACCCGCACCCCTACCCCTCCCCGCCCATCTCCAGCATCAGCTTGGTCAGGTCGCGGATGCGGTCGCGCAGCTCCGCCGCCTTCTCGAATTCGAGTTCTTTCGCCGCCCGCTTCATCTCCTCCTTCAGTTTTGCTATCATGACCGGCAGCTCCTTCTCCGAGGCGTAGGCCGCCGCCTCTTCCGAAACCGTTGCCGGGACGGTCACGTAGTCGGCCTCGTACACCGAGGCGAGGGCGTGATGGTCGTGCCCCTTCTCCAACCCCTCGACAAGCCGAGAGATCGCCTGCGGCTGATCCCCCCGCGGCCTGAATTCGCTGACCAGATGAAACCCGCCCATTGCCTGCCTCCCCGGAGGCGCATCCTGCCACAATTTCCGGGGGCTGACAAGCATACAAAAATGCCGCGGCGACCCGGTGCGGAAAGGCGAGCGACGCCCGTCGGCGCCAGGACCACGACCCCTCTTTTCGTGTGTCTCCGAAAATAGTCCAGGAGGGTGGACTTCCCCGTCCCCGCCCGTCCGGTGATGAACACATGGCGGTCCGTGTTTTCCATGAGCTCCAGGGCGCGACGGAATTCCGGATTGAAGTCGATGTCTGCCGCCTCGGTTTGTACACTCACGCCGCGTTTCCCTTGCTGTTGGCGCCGTTTTTCCTCGGGCGAAACATGGCGTCCAGCGGACTCTTCGGCACCCCCGCCATATCTCGCATCACATGGGTGTAAACCATCGTCGTTTCCACGTTCTTGTGGCCGAGCAGCTCCTGCGCCTCCCGGACAAGGTGTTTTTATCATAGTCGTTTTCATGTGCATAATTCAACTTCCTTTTTCCTGAAATTGATGTAGAATGGCATCAAACTTCGTCAAATGCCGACAGGGCATATTCATCGTTGCTGCTGCGCGCGCCGCCTACGGCGAAGCTAAGCTGCCGCTTTTCAGCTCCTTGTGGGCGCTCCGATATATAACGCCGGTACTGATCTTTCGGTTATAATAGATAACAGGCTCGCGCGCTGATTCGCGCGACGCCAACAAGTCGCTGAAGACGGTTGGTATTCCGCATGCTTTGGAAGCTGCGCTTCCAGCATGCTCATGCCACCGCTTAGCTTCGCCGTTGTGGGAAAAATGAAAGGAATAAGGTATATGGATACTGAAATGCCTCGTCTGGATAAGACGCGACTTACCGTCTCTTCTCTTGATGATTTAACGGAAGAAAAACAATATTGGCTGTCCCGCGGAAAGGCTGACCGCCTGAATGCAATCGAGATTAACCGAAGGATGGTTTATGGCACAGATCGAACTACATCCAGACTTCAAAGATTTCTTGAGACTGCTGAACTCACACGATGTTAAGTACCTTGTGGTTGGCGGATATGCCGTGGGTTATTACGGCTATCCTCGGGCCACGGGTGATATGGATATTTGGATTGCAATCAACGAAGTGAATGCCGAGAAGACGGCGCAGGCGCTTCGTGATTTTGGTATGCCGGAAAGAGAGGCGATAAAAGACTTATTCATCGAAAAGGACAAGATTATCCGCATTGGTGTCCCCCCCATCAGGATCGAAGTAATAACGGGAGCCTCCGGTGTAAACTTTGAAGAATGCTATATGAGACGCGAGATGATAGACATAGATGATATACTAGTAAACTTCATTTCGCTTGTGGATCTTAAAACCAACAAGCAGGCCTGCGGCCGGTTCAAGGACATGGAGGATCTGAAACACCTCCCATAACAAAGGGTAGCCGGGGGTTTTTCTCCCCCGGCCCCCACACCACCCGGCACGCGGGTCCGCACCGGGCGGTTCACAGAGATGACCGGACCGTAGCCGGGCAGTGAATGTGAACCCACAGCTCTATATTGACGGATTTTTGCCCAGCGTGGTCTGGTATGGTCGGGGAATTGTTCGACGGAAATTCCATCGACGCCGGGTGCGCCGTGATTGGCCTTCACCCGTTTCTACGCCGTCTCCAGGTTCTCTTTGGACAGAATCCGCTCCAGCAGGCGCTCATTTGGGTCGAACGATTCCACGCCGCGCCTCACGGACACTCCTCCCTTCGGATTCATCGTGTCATGCGAGCTCATAGAGGTTCTTCCTTTCTCTGTGTTCGGCCCTTCGGCGGGGTAAGTCTTTCCCGGCTCTTCCGGGCTTGTTTCCTCGCGCCTACTACGGCCTCTGCTGACTCCTGTCCGGTCCCCCGGCATGTTGCTATGACGGGCGCCCCTCCTAAAGGAGGTGCAAACCGGGCAGGTCTCCCCGGATAAGAACGTGAACTGTGACGATGCAACCGCAGCATTTACCGTATCTCCCGAACCCGGGGCTTTGTCATGTTGTGCTGACTTGCCCGGAGACTCAGCCTTGTATGCTGTTTCTGTTCGTCGGGTTTGTTCGCTTTGCACTCCGGCTTCCTCCGGACGGTTCCTCACGGTTCAGCCCCCGGATCTGGTCCGGGGCAGGCTCTTGCCTTCGGCTAGTACTTGTGTCAATGTGAATGTCATTGACAGGGTTCATGTACAGGGGAGGGGGATTTCACCCCATAAGTCCACGCCCATGCCGGGCGTACACAAGGCGGTCCACCGGATCAGCCGCAAGATGCGGCTTCCCGGTGACCTTGCCGTTCGGCAACGAATTACGCAGAATGATGGCATGAGATAAAGGATGGTATAATGGAATCTGTCTACATTGAGACAACGGTGATCAGTTATTTGGTCTCTCGACCGAGCCGTGATATTTTGGTTGCGGCTCATCAGCAAACGACTTACGATTGGTGGACGTTGCGGCGTCAGGAATTCGAATGTTTTATTTCGCAGGTTGTGATCGATGAAATGCAGGTTGGAGATAATTCCGCGGCAGAAAAAAGGATATCAGAAATTGGCGATCTTGCTGTCTTGGAGGCGACTATCGAAGCAGAGCGCTTGACTGAGGCGATTATTGGCGGTAGTGCCATTCCCAAAAGAGCCGTCCGAGATGCAGCCCATATCGCTGTTGCTGCGGTGAACGATATTGACTACCTTTTGACGTGGAACTGCAAGCACTTGGCGAATGCACAAATCATTCGTAAGGTATCGGTAATATGTAATTCGCTAGGCTACAGCATGCCGGTGATTTGCACTCCAGAGGAATTAATGGGGGTATGATGTTATGCATGAAGATCCGATAGTTGATGAAGTCAGGAAGGTACGGGAACATTTGGCTGGTAAATACAACTTCGATATACATGCTATATTTGAAGACCTGCGGAAACGACAATATACCGTGGGAAAAAGGCTCGTACGCCGAGTGCGAAAACAAATTGCCGAACAAACGGCTGCGCCTGACCCGAATTCCGCTGCCCTTCATCCCGGCAGGTAAGCCGAACCGTTGAAACTGTCGAAAAACTATGATTCGAGGCGCTTCCTGATTGTGTGAAGAACCATCTGTGGTAGAATTGGCGCGCGATAGAAGCGAATTGATGGAATGGAGAACCGCAGATGCCTCGATACAAACCCTACGATTACAGTCAATTGATGATGATACCGGTGAGTCTGGAAGAGCAGCTTGTTCCGGGGACACTGGAGTATGCCATTCACAACTTGATTGAAGAGCGGATCGATACGAGTTTTTTCGACGAGCGGTTCTGCAATGATGAAGAGAGGCGGAGCGCCTACGATCCGAAGATATTGCCGAAGATTGTGCTGTTTGGCTACTCCCGGGGGATCATTTCTTCTCGGCCGCTTGAGCGAGCGTGCGGAGAGAACGTGACGTTTATGGCGTTAGCATGTGGACAGAGGCCGGATCATAGTGCGATAGCAGGATTTATTTCATCGATGGGGGAAGAGATTGGCCGTCTGTTCATGCAAGTACTGCCGGTCTGTGATAAAGAGAGGTTGCTGGGGGGGGGGGACGCATTTCAGTTTCTCGACAGTTGTGGTGCGAAATGAAGAATCTGAACTCGTTGCATTGTTTGGGGATGAGTATCGTGACTATCATAATCGCACACCTCGATGGATACCGAACTTTAGGCTATATAAAGAGCCAAAAATGATAGAGGTATTCCCTGCGAACTTACGAAAAGGTATATTGGATGCAATATGGTTTATATGGGCATTTTTGTTATGGGAATTATTGGAAAACCTTCGCGCTGTCGGTTACTGGCCTTTTTAGCATGAGACTTGTGGACTGCAATTAAGGCGCAGCACAGGATTACTCGTGGGTGCTGACTTAGTTTGCCATTAAACACTGGAAGATAGATGGTTGAGCTTGTATTGCTCTTAATCGCCGCGTTTTCTGCTGCAGCCATCTCCGGTGCGGCTGGTTTTGGCGGTGCGCTCTTGCTCTTGCCGATGCTGGCGGCGACTGTAGGCGTGACTCAGGCCGTTCCATTGCTGACGATCGCGCAACTTATCGGCAACCTCTCGCGGGCTGGTTTTTGTTTCACCGAAATTCACTGGAAACCTGTTGGCATGTTTCTGGTCGGGGCTATTCCACTCAGCATCCTTGGCGCCCTGTCTTTTGTTCAGTTGCCGAAGGAAATGGTTACACGAGCAATCGGAGCAGCCATCCTACTGTTTGTGCTGCTGAAGTACTTCGGCCTTCTAGGAATCAAGTGCGGTCGCGTAGTGCTCATTGCGGGCGGAGGCTTGGTTGGTTTACTGTCCGGACTGGTGGACAGCGCCGGGCCGCTAGGCGCAGCGATTTTTCTTTCTCTCGGATTGCCTCCGGTGGCCTATGTCGCCAGTGAGGCGACGACCGCGCTTGCGATGCACGGCGTTAAGACGGCGGTTTACCAGCACTACATCGTTCTGGACCGTGGGTTCTGGTTTCTGGCCGCGCTGATGGGGATCGCCATGGTTCTCGGAACGTGGGCCGCCAAGCGGCTCATTGAGCGGATGCCCCGTGAAACATTCCAGCGGTTTGTGGTCATCTTGTTGGTGGCAATCGCTGGTTATATGGTGATACATGGGTAACAGGTGGCATATATGGCCTAATCGGGTAGCCGGGGGTTTTTCTCCCCCAGCCCCCACACCACCCGGCATGCGGGTCCGCACCGGGCGGTTCACAGAGATTACCGGGCCGTAGCCGGGTACGGTAAAAGAACGCAAGACTTTGGATAAATTCAAGAGTCATGTGTCGTCGCTTTTAGGCCCGGACCTCCAGCAGACGATTCTTTTCGGATCGAAAGCCCGGGGAGAGGGAACAGCAATCTCCGATCTCGATCTGGTGTTAATTGTACGACATGTTACCCATCAGACAAAAAGAAATGTGATTGACATCGCCTATGATCGTTATCTTGAGGATGGCGTGGACATCTCGCCGGTTGTCTACACGGCGGAAGAGTACGAGAAACATCGATTAGCCGGAAATCCTTTCATCAAGAGCGTCGATAAGGATAAAATCCATTGGTGAACGATTCTACCCCTCCCCGCCCATCTCCAGCATCAGCTTGGTCAGGTCGCGGATGCGGTCGCGCAGCTCCGCCGCCTTCTCGAATTCGAGTTCCTTCGCCGCCCGCTTCATCTCCTCCTTCAGTTTTGCTATCATGACCGGCAGCTCCTTCTCCGAGGCATAGGCCGCCGCTTAAAAAAGTCCGGTAATGTCAGCATAGTTTCTCAGCCACCTTCTTTTTAAGTTATACTCGGGGCATATCGTTTGGACCTTTTGCCAGAATTGTGGTGAATGGTTCCCCTGAATGAGGTGGCAAAGTTCATGGGCGATTACATAGTTTATGACGGATACGGGGGCCATGACGACTTTCCAGTTAAATCTTACCACTCCCGATCGAGAACAGCTCCCCCACCGTTTATGTTGATTCTTTATCTCCACCGCCTTTGGTTTTATTTCCGCTTGCCGGGCGATGTGAGGTAAGCATTCAAGAATCTTTTCTTCCGCATGTTTCCTATACCATTCCATCAGCGCTTTTTTGACCGCTTCCTTATGTAATTCGGCATCTAAAGCTTCCCCGATTTGAACCTGAAGACGGCCCGCAACAAGCTTGCAGGCGTTTTTTATTGCTGACGATGACTTTGTCACCTTAAGACGATATTGCTTTCCCAGATAGAGGAACGACTCTCCGCTCACAAATTCCTTTGTCACGTTGAAATGGCCGCGCGAACTCATGGATTCTTTCTTTTCAAGAATCCACCGGGCTTTTTTTTCTATGATCTCGCAAATCCGTTCCTCCTCCAGATCGCGGGGGACGAAGATAACAACGGCCGCAGCGGGCGTGACATGAATGGCCGCCGTTTTCTTCCGATTGCCCCGTTTAATCTCAAAGGTTATTTTTTTGTTCCCGTAACAAACCGTTTCCATGCTAACGATCCTTTACGTGAATCCGGGCCAGATTCATAATCTCCGGTATGAGGACTTCAATCCGGTCTTCACGGCACCCTTTTGTCTTCAGGAGTCTTCTGATCTCTCTTCGCATCTCTTTCTGAATGTCTTCTTTTTCCGTCCAATCAATGACCGTCTTCTCCTTGATGGTCTGAATAACTATCTTCGTAAAAGCGACCTGCTCCTTTTCGGAGCCTGAAAGCAAGACATCCCTCAAGGGAGTGAAAAGCCCGTACATGGCGAACTCTCCCAAATCTTCAAGGTCGATTGATTTTGCATAGGCTTCCCGACGTTTGTCCTGATTTGCAAATTCCATGAGATCGAGCAAAAGTCTTGCCTCGTCCTGCCGCTCCTTCCGGTCTTCTTCAATCACCTTTTCCAGACGTTCTTTGAGGGACCCGTAAAAGGCAGGGTCCGCGGCGATTTTTTCTTCAATGGTCTGGCGGATTGCATATTCCACATGGCTCGCCTTTGCCTTCGGGCTGCCCTTAATCTCCAGCTTTTCCCGAAAATCCGGGGCAGTGATGTTAATCGGTTCCAGGAGCTCTTCAATCCCCGTCTCGGCGATATGGGCGTTAATCAGGGCTTCGACTTTCTGACTGCACAATACAAGGCTCAGTCGTTCATCGCGGTAAAGGTTTCTCGCGCCCTCGCGGACGGCGCCGAGGAACTTGAAATCCTCCAGATAAGGGACAACGACGGGATCAGGCATAAGAAAATCCATGCACCTTGCCAGGTTCTGAAATGCGGCATCGAAATCCGCCCGCACATCCTTGGGGCGCAGGATTTCCATACAGCGCTGAAGAATATCCTCCGGCTTTCCCCGGAAACGGTCAACCCTGTCGAAAAAGCCGAGCGCCTGCCGATGCCAGTAAGTCAGATCACCCAATTCTTTCCGGAAATCGTCCACCCCGAAGACACCTTCCAGATCTTCCTTTTCAAAGACGACGAGGGCCTCGGCCAGCTCTCTGCCGATGCCCACGTAGTCCACGACAAGCCCGTAGTTCTTCCTCGGATACGTGCGATTTGTCCGCGCGATGGCCTGAAGCAGGGTGTGTTCCTTCATCCTCTGATCCAGGTACATGACCTGCTCAACCGGCGCATCAAAGCCGGTCAGGAGCTTGTCGCAGACAACAAGAAATAACAGGGGGTTCTTAGGATCATTGAAGGCCTCTTTGATCAGTTTTTCCTGTTCCCTGGTTCTCTTGTATTTTTCCTTCCACTCCCGGGAATCCTTATTGTTTATCGTAATGACGATCTCGGATTTATCGGGGCCGATCAATGTATCGAGAATCTCCTTGTAACGGATGGCCATCGCCCGATCCGCGGCCACGATCTGCGCTTTGAATCCATTCGGGCGGATCTTTTCATTGAAGTGATCCACCATATCGCGGGCGATTCTCTCAATTCTTCGATCCGCTCGGTACAGCCTGTCAACGGTCGAATATTTCTTCTTGAGCAGTGCCTTTTCCTCTTCTGCCCGGTCGGTAAAGAGGTCGTCGAACAACTGATCGAGAGACTTGCCGACAACCTGCAATTTCGCGAGTCTGCTTTCGTACCTGACCGGCACGATTTCCTTGTCATCCTCGGCGTTGCGGATTGTATAGGCGTCCAGATACCGCTCGCCGGGAGGACTGAAATGACGATAGGTATTTCGGTCCTTCTTGCTGAGCGGGGTCCCGGTAAAGGCAAAGAAAGAGGCGTTCGGCAGCGCCTGGCGCAGGTTCAGGGCATAAAACCCGTACTGTGTTCTATGGGCCTCATCGGTCAGGACAACAATGTTCCCAGACGTTGAAAGAGGTTTATCGAGGGGCTTCCTGAACAGATGCACGGTCGTCATGATCGTCTGTCCCGCCCCCCGGCCCAGGAGCTCATAGAGCTTTCTGTGGGTGCCGCCCTTTTCTCTGATCTGAATCGGATCAGGGAAATGACAATTCCGGAAGGTTTTGCTGATCTGGTCATCCAGGTCAATGCGGTCGGTGACGACAAGAATAATCGGATTCTTGAGTTTTTCCTCTTCGCGCCTGAGCTTCACCGCCGCAAAAAGCATGGTGAGCGATTTGCCCGATCCCTGCCAGTGCCAGACGATGCCTCGCTTTTCCTCTTCAGCGGCCACCCTTTTCAGGATTTTATTTACCGCCGTGAATTGCTGGTAGCGGCAGACCTTCTTGACCGTCCGGGCCTTCTCTTGCTCATAGACAATAAAATTCCGGATGATGTCGAGGAGGTTCTTCCTGCTTAAGACACCGGCGATAAGAACCTCCTGCGGGGTCGGGTTTTCGGACAGGTCGCCGTCTTTTATCAGGCCGAGGGCCAGCATCTCCTTGACCGACGGGTGCTCCGCCATATTGGGGAATTTTTCGTTTCCCTGATCTTTCCATTCATGGAAGAATTCCGGCCCGGAAAGGATGGCGCTGTATTTCGCGCCGAAGAGATTAAGCCCAATGACGATCTGGTTGGTATGAAAGAGCTGCGGGATTTCCTCCTGGTATCGTTCCAGTTGTTTGATCGCCTCGGTGATCCCCATCTGTTTCGCCACCGGGCTCTTGCATTCGATCACCGCCAGGGGAATGCCGTTGATGAAAATCACGATATCCGGCCGGTCCGTTTCTCTTGGGCCTCTTACCCAGAGCTGATTGACGGCAAGAAACTCGTTATTCTCAGGTTCGTCGAAATCAATGAAACGAACCGTCTGCTTTTGTCTCCGGGCGCCGATGTCCTGGTCAAGGGAAATGCCGGCAATCAAATCTTGGTGAAAGGTGCGATTTGCTTCCATCAGGCTTTCCGCCTGGATATGCGTCACGCGCCGCACCGCCTTGTTGATGCCGTCTTCCGTCAGGTTGGGATTAAGTTCGGCGAGTTTCTTCTTCAGGCGATCAGTCAGAATCACCTCTCTCCGGGATGACCGCTCGCCATCCTCCTTCAGTTCCGGATCGAGCGTATCGCCGTGGAGATAATCGTATTGAAGCCGTCTTAACTGCGCAATCGCAGGCGTTTCGGAGAGTGTGTCTTCGTTGAACTTTGGCTTCACGGAATCCCCTTGCGCGAAAATTAGGCTTTCACACGGATCCTGCCTGTTAGAAGTACCTGCATGAGACCGTTCTTGATTCGTTCCAAGTCAGATCGATAACTGACTCCTTTTTCAATTTCAGCATCACTTTCAGAAATTATCTCTGCAACCTTAATTTGCTCGTCCAAAGGGGGAATAGCGACCTTAACTTTGTGCAATATGTTTCTGTTGAGTGTTGGAACACCTGTTCCTGTACCATATTTTTCGGTACTTAACGACTGAAGAAAATAATATATGAATTTGGGATCGTTGTTATAAAATTCTTTCACATAAAGTGTTGTGTTTAGTGGCCAATAGTTGGATTCAATATAATGAACTTTACCCAAAGTTCCCGAGCGACCTGTGACAATTCCCGGCCCTTTTACCTTAAACTCTTGATGATAATCTATGATGCCATTTGACGCTAAAATCGGATATTGTCCTTTGATTCTGCGCTGGATAGGTAAGTCAAATCCCCTTTGTAGGACCAATACGGCAATGAGGGGGTCAATATTCCATTCAATTGGTATTTCACCAATTTCCGTTTTCTTAAATTTCTTATGACCGATGCCGCGGGTTAGAAGCCGCTGCATCAGCCCCTTCTTGGCCTCCTTCGTCTTTTCGATAACCTGATCCGTCTTCTCAATCGCTTCGTCAACCGTTGATAAAATTTCAGCGATCTTTTTCTGTTCAATGAACGGCGGTAAGGCTAATTTAATGGATTTTAATTCAAAAGATTTTATTGTCTTAATCGTAGTAGCTGAGGCTGCTGAATTTAATTCACTTTGAAACAAATCATGCAATAAAACTTGCTTTAACCAAGCAGACCAAATTTTATCCCGGTTCGGGGCAATTCGCATCAGGTTTGCGGTCATATTGGAACCATTCAAGTTGCTCGATACATGACCGATCTTTCCCATCGTGCCCCGGACAGAAAGTACAAAATCTCCTTCCTGTAAAATTGTTCGAGGATACTTTGCGGACGTATCTTTTGATATGTACCGATATTGTGACGTGTCTGATGACAATGTGCCGTCCTTATTTATCAGTTCACCTCTGATCTCAGGAACTCCATTTTCTTGATCGACGTATTGAATATTATAGTATGTGGGGTATCTGTAAATCTCATCACATACATCATCCAACCTTACTACTTCCCAATCCACCGGAATCCGGCCAATGGGCGTATCTTTATATTTGATGCCCGTTTTCAGGCTCTTGATCTGCTCGGCCATTTTATCTGGCTCCAAAGATATGTACGATGAAAGACTCAAACGCGCTTTCGTATTCCTGCGGCTTTATATTCTTCCCCGGCATCGCGGGGATATCGAGACCACTCCTTGAGAACTCGGCGCTCACCAGCTCCAGGGCATCCCTGAGCCTTGAACTTCTCATATAATCGCTCAATTCTTCCCTGCCCATCTCGGTCAGCGCGGACCAGACCCCCGACAGCGCCGAAAAGAGCGCTATCCAGTCGATCCATACGGGCCGTTTGATTTCTGCAAGACTTCCCCGTGAGAGAAATTCCCACCACCGCTCCTGGGAAAGCCAGTATTCTATTTTTCTTTTCCCTTTGATACGGGTCAGCACGAGGCCCGACCGGGAGAGATCAATCAGGATATCCTGGCTACCCCGCAGGGAAAGACCGATGGCCTTTGCGACTTCAGCGGGGTGTCCGCCGTCGTGCGTCAGGAGATAGAGCAGGCACTCCGCTCTGGAGCCGACGCCGAACAGGGCGCGCAGCAGGAAACGAATCGTGAGATGCGATGTGACAGGCACTTCCCGCGTCAGGCGGCGGGGATTGAATGGTTCGCGGAAGAATCCGCAGGAAAGAAATGCCGGCTCGGCTTTTTTCGGGGCCGGATAGGGTTGCCCGTCCTTTTCAAGAAAGAGGGATGCGAAATGATCCTTATCCATGTCCACCGCCGGCTTGCAGAGACCGGCAATGTTTTTCCACTTTCTCTCGCTGCCTTCCTTCGCCAGCCAGGCCGCTGCCGCTGCCGTCAGCCGTTTCGCTGTTTCGTCCTTTTTCCGTAGAATCCCCCTTAGTCTCTGAATATCGATCCGGTGGCCGTTCACCATCAGCCAGTCCATGACCTCGTCGAAAAGCCGCGGTTCGTAACGGCCCATCTCCAGGGTGAAGACGAGCAACGACTCCGGATCAACGGCCCAGGGATCTTCCGATCTGGATTCTCCGAGAACGCCCAGCGCCGACCACTGGCGCCAGAGAAAGGAGAGAATATGCTCCAGGAATATTTTTTTAAAGTTTTTTTGCGACATTTTCGTATCCCATATGCGTCAGGACATCCTTCATGCCCTGCCTGAACCCCGCCGAAACGTCGTGGGTCATGCTCCATCGCGCCGCTTTTTCCAACTCCTCTACAGTGGGATTCAAGTCCATGAGATCGTCCAGATGTTTGCCGGCGCCCTGATCGACCACGGCATAGAGTTTAAAATGGATCTGGTCGTATCGGCCGAGAAAATGAACGATCAGCTTTTGCCCGTAGCGTCTCGTCAGCACCCTTGCCATCAATCCATCGGGCAGACCGAGATCGACCGCGGAAGCGGGACCGGCGTTCAGCCACGTTTCCGGCAGATTAAAGTCCCGCCCCACTTTCTTTGCGGCTGCAATCAAGTCGTGATGCAAAGGGTCTGCCTTGATGAGGAGAGCATTCCCTGTCTCGGTTCGGTTGATATACGCGAGGACGTCCACATCTCTCGTGGTCCGCTGAACCAACCCCAACACGTTCAACGCCGAGCCTCCGCAAACGATCATCTCGATTGCCTCGCCGGCAAGCTGCTCTAATTGTTCGCCAAGGGCGCTGAGGATATTGTCAACGTCTTTCCGGTCGTTAAACATTTAGATCCGGTACCCCATTTCTTTTAAGAATGCGTTCATCTTATTTTCAACGACGGATCGTTCCTCTTTCAAGCCCTTAAGCTCGTCAAGGACCTTCTGGACGTCAATAGTTTCCTCTTCCTCGGAGACGTCAATGTAGCGGGTGATGTTCAGGTTATAGTCGTTCGCCCTGATTTCATCGAGGGGCACGGGCCGGGAATACTTTTCCACAGTGCGATACTCTTTGTAAGCAGTAACGATCTTCTGAATATCTTCCTTGCGCAACTTGTTCTGCCGTTTTCCTTCCAGAAAATCGTCGGCGCCGTAGAGAAGAAAAACCTTCCCTCTTCGCTCCTTCGGCTTATCCTTGTTGACGATGAAGAGGCAGGCAGGAATACTCGCGCCGAAAAACAGGTTGGGGGGCAATCCGATGACGGCCTCAAGCAAATCTTCCTCCAGGATGCCTTTTCTGATCTTCCCTTCGGCCCCGCCGCGGAAGAGAACGCCGTGGGGCAGAACGACGCCGGCGCGTCCTTTTGCGTTCAGCGTCGCAATCATATGCTGGACAAAGGCATAATCGCCGTAACCCTTCGGGGGGATGCCGTAGCGAAAGCGCCGATAGGAATCGTGCTGCGCTTCTTCATATCCCCAATTCTTTAGTGAAAACGGTGGATTGGCGATAACAATATCGAAAGCCATGAGGCTGCCGTCCCTTTCCAACAACTTGGGCGCTCTCAGTGTGTCGCCCTTCTCCAGTCTGGGATTTGATAATCCATGGAGAAGCATGTTCATCTTACAGATCGCCCAGGTTCCGATATTTCGTTCCTGACCGAATAGGGAGATGTTTTTCGGATTCTGCCCCTTTTCTTGGAGATGGTAAAAGGACTGGATCAGCATGCCGCCTGAACCGCAGGCAGGATCGCAGATGCGCATCCGCTCACTTGGATCGAGGATGTCAACGAGCAGGGTAACCACTTCTTTCGGGGTATAGAACTCGCCCCCTTTTTTCCCGGCGTCGTCGGCAAACTGGGCAATAAGATATTCGTAGGCCCGTCCCAGGATATCCGGCTCGCTCAAGTCTTCATTGCGGAGGCGAAGCTTGGAAAAGTGTGCGATCAGTTTAGAAAGAATGACATCGGGCAGCCGATCCTTGTCGTTGAAATCGGTGACGGCGAGCACCCCTTCCAGGGTAGCAGGATTTGCCTCTTCTAATGCCTCGTTCGCTTTATTGAGCAGCTCTCCCAGATTCTGCGTATGGGATTTGATGAATTCCCAGCGCGCATTTTCCGGAACGTTAAACTCGTGTTCGTCAGGATCATCCCAGGCTAACTTCTTGTCGCCCGTCTCCTTCTCGATCCGCTCGCCTTCCTCTTCAAAAACATCGGATATGCGTTTCAGGAAAAGAATGCCGAAGATGTAATTCTTATAGTCCGCGGCATCAATGCTTCCTCTGAGGATGTTGGCCGATTCCCAGAGATGGGCAGTTAAAACATCTAAACTGATTTGGCTCATACTTACTCCGGATTATTGAGGTGATTAGAGTATAAACTATGAATGTAAAATGTCAAGGTCTATTTTAATTTATAGTTTATCATCATATATAGCGATGATAAACTAAATTTCAGGAGGGAAATAGGTTTTGTTTTTTAAGAGAAATGTAGCCCGACGGGCTGATAATCAGGTGATCCAAGGGTGTTAAATCCACAGCGAGACATGCCTCGCACAGCCGCTGATTTAATGACAGATCATGGCGGCTTGGTTTTAAATCCCCGGCCGGGTGATTGTGCACAAAGATAAGGCCGGAGGCATTCAACTCGAAAGCTTTCTTGATAATCTCTCGAAGATATACTGCCGACTGATCAACGGTGCCTCTGAATAAATCCTCAATGGCTAAAACGATGTTGGCTTTATTGAGATAGATGACCTTGAATACCTCTTCCCTTAGATCCGCCATACATAGGGCAAGATATTCGATAACGTCTTCAGGTCCCTGGATGACAGCTTTTCCGATTAGCTTTTCCTTCACCTGCCTCTTTGCAATCTCTGCCGCCGCAAGCAATTGAGAAATCTTTGCTGCGCCTAATCCTTTGATCTTTCTGAGATCATTTTTATCGGCGTTCAGAAGTCCTCTTAGTCCACCGAAGTGATGAAGGAGTTCACGACCCAGCGTGACGGCGTCTTTGCCCTTTATGCCGGTTCTGAGAAGTATGGCGATCAGCCCTACGTCAGATACAGAATCGGGACCTTTCTCTAATATAAGCTCGCGTGGGCGTTCCGATTCAGGCCATGACACTATGCCCTTGGATTTTATTTTCATGATTGGCACTGGATTCTTCTTGCTCAAATCGTCATTTGGGCAGCCAGCCCAGTCTATTGGTATGAAGGCTCTGGATGTAGCGCCTGTCTGCGGTTTTGGTCACCGCCGCCGTTTTCGGGCAAGCGCCGCCGGAGTCCTACAAATCGGGGACCACCTTGCCGTCTTCCGTGAACGCCATGACGTAGCCGTATTTGATAGCAATTTGTTTTTTCGTATGTTCAAGATACGGAAGGGAGTTTTGCATGTCAAGGATATTTTGTCACATCAAGCAGGCCTACCCCTCCCCGCCCATCTCCAGCATCAGCTTCGTCAAGTCGCGGATGCGGTCGCGCAGCTCCGCCGCCTTTTCGAATTCGAGCGCTTTGGCCGCCTGCTTCATCTCCTCCTTGAGCTTTGCTATCATAACCGGCAGCTCCTTCTCCGAGGCCCAGACCGCCGCCTCCTCCGAAATCTTCGTCGGAACGGTCACGTAATCGGCCTCGTACACGGACCCGAGGATGTGGCGGATCTCGGAGCGGATGCTCTCCGGCGTGATCCCGTGCTGTTCGTTGTAGCGTCCCTGCAGCTCCCGGCGGCGCCGCGTTATGTCGAGACAGGCCTTAATCGAGGCGGTCTCCGCGTCGGCGTACATGATCACCTGTCCCGCGACGTTGCGGGCGGCCCGGCCGCTTGTCTGAATGAGGGAGCGCTCCGAGCGGAGAAACCCCTCCTTGTCGGCGTCCAGGATCGCCACGAGCGACACCTCGGGGATGTCCAGCCCCTCGCGCAGGAGATTTACGCCGATGAGGCAGTCGAACTCGCCCAGCCGGAGGTCCCGGATGATCTCGACACGCTCCAGGGTGTGGATGTCCGAATGGAGGTACTTCACCCGGACGCCGAGGTCCTCGTAGTAGGAGGTCAGGTTCTCCGCCATCCGCTTGGTCAGGGTCGTCACCAGAACACGCTCGCCGCGTTCGGCCCGCGCCCGGATCTCTCCCAGCAGGTCGTCCACCTGGCCGGTCACCGGCTTGACGACGATCTCCGGGTCCATCAGGCCCGTCGGCCGGACGACCTGCTCCACGATCCGCCCGGCCGCCCTGCCCGCCTCATAGGCGGCCGGCGTCGCCGAAACGTAGATCCGCTGGTTTCCGAAGGCCTCGAACTCGTCGAAGCGCAGCGGCCTGTTGTCGAGGGCCGACGGGAGGCGGAACCCATATTGGACGAGGGTCTCCTTCCGCGACCGGTCGCCCCGGTACATCCCGA
>Ga0172370_10000658_pt1 | contig 53867 bp, 46 predicted proteins | sample LakKiv5m_FD_114538 | JGI IMG/M metagenome (GOLD analysis project Ga0172370, IMG submission 114538) | Freshwater microbial communities from Kabuno Bay, South-Kivu, Congo - kab_022012_11.5m | ecosystem: Environmental > Aquatic > Freshwater > Lake | place: Democratic Republic of the Congo...
CCCGTACACCGCCGGCCACCAGAAGCGCGTGACGCAACTCGCGGTCGTCATCGGTGAGGCCCTCGGGCTGACGCCGGCGACCGTCGAGGGCCTGCGACTCGCCTCCCTCGTCCACGACATCGGCATGCTCAGCGTACCGGCCGAGATCCTCACCAAACCCTCCAGGCTCACGGAGATCGAGTTCGAGCTCGTGAAGGTCCATCCCCTGGCGAGTCACGAGATGCTCGCTCCGATCGGCTTCGAGCAGCCCGTCGCGGACATCGTCGCCCAACACCATGAGCGCCTCGACGGTTCCGGGTACCCCGCCGGTCTCAGCGGGGAGCAGATCATGCCCGAGGCGCTCGTGCTCGCAGTCGCCGACGTCGTGGAGGCGATGGTCTCGCACCGCCCCTACCGCCCCGCTCTCGGCATCGAGGCGGCGCTCGGCGAAGTGCGCGACGGCGCCGGCACGCGGTACGAAGGGGACGCCGTGGCCGCGTGCGAGCGTGCCTTCGAGACCGGTTTCGCGTTCGATCCCGCCTGACGGCCCGGCGCAACGGGTTCACGGCGCCTCAGCCCAGGGTAAGCACCCGTCATCGTCGGCCGGCGCCGAGCGCGCCGGCGTGGGGTGAAGGCGGTCGGGGACTACCGAGCCGGGACATGGGGTGTCGCAGGAACAGCACAGACTGGGCGATCTGATCGACATCAGGCGTCTGCAACGCGTCTGCGACGGCCTGGCGGCGGCAGCCGGCATCGGGAACGCCATTCTCGACCCGGAGGGCGCGATCCTGGCATCGTCCGGATGGTCGGACATCTGCGCGCAGTTCCACCGCCGTAACGAGACGACGGTCGCCGGCTGCCTCGAGAGCGACCTGCGCATCAACGAAGCCGTCCATGACGGTCTCGAGGCTCCCCGGCACATCGCGTACAAGTGCGCCAACGGCATGTGGGACGTGGCCGTCCCGCTCGTCATCGCCGGCGAGCACGTGGCCAACGTCTTCACCGGCCAGTTCTTCTACGATGACGACGAGATCGACGTGAAAGCCTTCAGACAGCGGGCACACGAGGTCGGTTTCGACGAGGAGGCCTACCTGGCCGCACTCGGCCGCGTGCCCGTGGTCTCGCATGCGCACGCGGCCCGGACGATCGACTTCCTCACCGACTTCGTCGGGATGCTCGGTGAGCTGGGACTGGCCACACTGCGCGAGGAGCAGGCGGCGAGCGCGTTGCGTGCCGGCAGCGAGGCTCTGCAGGAGGCGCAGGCGATGGCGCGCCTGGGGCGCTGGGAGCTCGACCTCGCGAACGACCGGCTCGACTGGTCGCCCGGAGTCTATGAGATCTTCGAAGCCGACCCCCGGAGCTTCGAGCCGTCCTACAAGGCATTCACGGCTCTGATCCACCCGGACGACCGGAAATCGGTGGATGCCGCGTACCGGCGATCACTCGAGGATCGCCGGCCGTACGACATCACGCACCGCCTCCTCATGTCGGACGGGCGCGTCAAATGGGTGCACGAGCGCTGCCGCACCGACTACGGCGCGAAAGGCGTGGCCCTGCGCTCCGTCGGCACGGTACAGGACGTCACCGAACAGGTGGCGGCGGAGACCGCCCTGCGCGAGAGCGAGGAGCGGCTGAGGCTCGCCAACAAGGCGACCAACGACGTCATCTGGGACTGGGACGTCGTCCGGGACGCCCAGCGATGGAGCCCGGCAGGCGCGAGCGTCTTCGGCTGGACCGACATCGTCGACCACCCTCAGACCGCGGCCTGGTGGGCGGAGCGGATCCATCCCGACGACCGGCAGCGCGTGGACGAGGGCTTCTTCGCCGTGGTGGACGATCCGGAAAAGAGCGCCTGGCTGGACGACTACCGGTTCCGAAAGGCCGACGGCAGCTACGCGCAGGTCATGGACCGTGGCTTCGTCATCCGCGACGATCACGGCCAGGCGGTCCGCATGATCGGCGCCCTGCTCGACATGACGGAGCGCAAGCAGGTCGAAAGCGCGTTGCGCCACAGCGAAGAGAAGTTCGCCAAGGCCTTCCACAGCAGCCCCGACGCGATCCTCATCACGAGGGTGGCCGACGGTCTGATCGTGGATGCCAATGAAGGGTTTGTCGAGCTGAGCGGCTTCACCAGAGAAGAAGCGATCGGCGTAGACACCCTCGCGCTCGGCGTGTGGGCCGATCCTCACGACCGTGAGCGCGTGATCTCCGCCCTCCGCACCGAGGGGAGCGTGCGTGACCTCGAGGTCGACGTTCGCGTCAGGTCGGGTCGCACCTTGCGGTGCCTCATGGCCGCCAGTTCCATCGACGTCGACGGTGTGCCCCATCTGCTCACGGTCGTGCGCGACGTCACCGCGCAGCGAGACGCCGAAGCCGCCCGGGAGCGGAGCGAGGCGGTCCTGCGCGGCATCATGGAGAACCTCCAGGACGCCTACGTGCGCACGGACCTCGAGGGGCGCTTCGTCATGGTGAGCCCGTCGGCGGCCAGGCTCTACCGGTTCGACTCGACCGACGAGATGATCGGCATCCCTTCTGAGTCGCTCTACGCCAGCGAGGAGACTCGCGAGAGACTCCTCGCCGAGGTACGAACCCGGGGGCAGGTCACGGACTTCATCGCCCAGGGCCGGCGCAAGGACGACAGCACGTTCTGGGTGTCCCTCAACGCCCAGTACTACCGCGACGCCGACGGAGTCGTCGCCGGCATCGAGGGGTTCGTGCGCGACATCACCGAGCGCCGGCGCACGGAGGAGTCACTGAGCCTGCAGGCACGGATCTCCGGGGTCTTCCTCACCTGCCCGGGCGACGAGATGTATCAGCGGGTCCTTGACGTGGTCCTCGGCGCTCTCGAGAGCCGGCGTGGCACCTTCGCGTATCTCGACGACGACGGTGCGGCCGTGGCGCCCACCCGCGCCGGCGGGGACGAGCGCGGGGCGCCGCAGGAGGAGATCCGCTTCCCTGCGGAGACATGGGGAGACGCGATCTGGGCGCAGGCGATCCGCAACAAGACGAGTGTCTCGGGGAACGAGCCCGAAGCGGCCCGCGAGGGGCACCCACCGGCCGACGGCGTCCTCGTGGCGCCCGTCCTCGACGCCGACGGCGTCATCGGCTATCTCGAGGTCGCGGGCAGGTCCGGCGGCTACAGTGAGACCGAGCGAGAGCGGCTCGAGGAGATCTCCCGGTTCATCGCCCCGCTCCTCGCCGCCAGGCTGCAGCGCCGGCGCGCGGAGAAGCAGCTGCGCGACATCTCCTGGATGCTCTCTCCTCGAGACCCGTCGCTTCCGGCCGATTGGCCCGCATCCGCCTATGGCGACCTCACCCTGCTCAATACATGCCGCATCATCCTCGACGCCGTCCCGAAGCAGACGCTCGAAGACATCGCCGGAGACGCCGTCGGGCTGCTGGACACCTCCACCGCGGTGTACGAGAAGAACGGCGACTACGCGCTCGGCATTTTCGCCTCGGACTGGTGCCGCTTCATGGACGCCGCATCCCGGCGCCTCTGCCCTGGGGACGACGCCGAGGCGCTTCGCAGCGGTCGCTGGCTGTGTCACGAGTCGTGCTGGACCGCCGCTTCCCGGATCGCCGTCGAGAAGCGGCGTCCGGTGGATATCCAGTGCAGCGGTGGTCTGCGCCTGTACGCTCTCCCTGTGATCGCCGGCGATGATGTCGTCGGCAGCGTCAACATCGGGTACGGCGACCCGCCGCGTGACCCCGCGAGACTCGACGCGCTGGCCGAGAGATACCAGGTGGATGCCGACGAGCTCAAGCGTCTGGCCGAAGCGTACGAACCGCGGCCCCAGTTCATCGTCGATCACGCCAAGCGACGGCTGGCGAGCGCTGCCCGGCTCATCGGTGCGCTGGTCGAAGCGCACCGGTCTCACAGCGACCTCGCCACGAACCAGCAACGGTACGAGACCTTCATCAACGCGACCGACGACATGGCGTTCCTCAAGGACGACGAGTCGAGGTACGTGATCGTGAACGCGGCGAATGCAGCGTACTTCGGGCGCCCCATCGACGAGGTCATCGGGCACACCGACGCGGAGCTCATGCCCCCCGGCCAGGCGGCCGCTTGCCACGACAGCGACGCGGCCGCGCTCGCCCGGGGAGGTGTGGTCATCGGTGAGGAGGAGGCCGACGGCCGTGTCTACGAGACGCGCAAGTTCCCCGTGCCGCTCCCCGGAGGCGCGGCCGGCGTCGGCGGCTACATCAGAGACATGACGGAGCGGCGGCGCGCCGAGGCGGAGGTCGCGCGCCTCAACGCCGACCTCGAACGACGCGTCGCGGCGCGGACCGCCCAGCTGGAGGCCGCGAACAAGGAGCTCGAGTCCTTCGCGTACTCCATCTCGCACGACCTGCGTTCCCCCCTGCGTGCGGCAGACGGCTTCAGCGAGATCCTCAGAGAGGACTACGGTGACCGGCTCGATGCCGAGGGTCTCGCGCATCTCGAACGGATCAGCGGAGCCGTCCACCACATGACAGGGCTCATGGACGGCCTCCTGCAACTCTCCCGGCTCAACCGGGAGGATCTCGACCGGTGCGCGGTCGATCTCGGCGCGCTCGCGGCCGAGATCCTCGGCGAGCTGCGCGCGCGCGATGCCGGGCGCACGGTGGATGAGCGGATCGGCGATGACCTCGTCGCCGACGCCGACCCCAGACTCACGCGGATCGTCCTCCAGAACCTGATCGGCAACGCCTGGAAGTTCACGTCACGTCACGACACCGCACACATCGATGTCGGCGCGACGCGCTCCGACGGCGGGAGGACCTTCTACGTACGCGACGACGGCGCCGGCTTCGACATGCGCTACGCCGACAAGCTGTTCGGCGCCTTCCAGCGGCTGCACACCCCGGACCAGTTCGAGGGAACGGGGATCGGTCTCGCGACGGTCCAGCGGATCGTCCACCGGCACGGCGGCTCGGTCTGGGCCGAGGCGGAAGTCGAGAAGGGAGCGACCTTCTGGTTCACGCTGGACGCGCCCGGCGGAGATTGATGAAACGGCGGCCGGTCGGCGTCCGCCGGCCCGGCCGATCCTCCGGCTACGGGGTCGTCCCCCCATGAAACGGAAGAGCTTCGTCCAGCGCGACGAGGTCTTCGCGCGACTGGGGGGCGCGGATGCGCAGCAGCCCCGCGCCTCCGGTCACCGCATAGGCGCCGGCAGTGGGCCGCGCGTTGTACGGCGTCATGAGCTCGAGCGTGTAGGCGCCGGCATCGTGGAACGCGAGGAGATCGCCGACGGAGGTGCCGGCGGGCAGGCGACGGGCGTCGCCGCCGTCGTCGCCGCCGTAGACGTCCCCGCCGTCGCAGAGGGGACCGGCGACACGGAACCGTCCGTCGAGGGGCTCCTCGGGCCGGCTGACGGAGGCCAGGGGGTAGTACCAGCCGTACAGCACCGCGTCGAAGAACGTGTTGTAGCCGGCGTCGACGAGCAGCCAGCGCTCCTCCGCGATGACGGGACCTCGACGATCGAGCGCCCGCTTGACCTTCTCGCTCTCGACGCGGGTCACAAGGATGGCGGTGTCGGCGGCGATGGAGCGGCCCGGCTCGACCCAGAGCTCGAGCGCCGGGCGGCGGCGATCCACGAGCTCGCAGACCGTGCCTGCATAGTCGTCGATGGTGAGGCCGGTGAAGAAGTAGTCGTCGTCGCCGATCGGGCGGCGGCGGTACGGGATCGCGAAGCCGCCGCCGACATCCAGCGCCGCGAGCGTGACGCCGAGTTCGCGCTCGACCTCGTCGACGAGGTCGAGCCCCTTGCCGACGGCCTGCTCGTAGGGGGCCAGGGCGGTGATCTGCGAGCCGATGTGCAGGTGTAGTCCTTCGAGCACGAGATGCTCCGACCCGGCGGCGAGCCTGAACGCATCGAGAGCCTCGCCCCGGCAGATGCCGGCCTTGCCGCCGCTGGCCGTCTCCAGCCCCGGGTGGGTGCCGCCGCTGACGCCGATGTCGATGCGCGGGAGCACGGCGGCCGGCCTGCCGAGGACCCGCGCGACCGCCTCGATGCGCTCGAGCTCGCAGATCGAATCGGCGACGATGCCGCGGATGCCTGCGAGCACCGCCTCCTCGATCTCCGCGCGGCTCTTGGCGACGCCGTTGAAGACGATGAGGGAGGGCGAGAAGCCGGCGCGCAGCGCCTTCCAGAGCTCGCCTCCCGAGTTGACCTCCACGCCGGCGCCGGCGCCGCGCACCTGCTCAAGGAACCAGAGGTTGGAGCACGCCTTGCCGGCGAAGAAGACCCGGCTCGCGGCGTGTCGCGACTCGAACGCACGCCGCACGGCGGCGACGTTGGCGGCGATCTGCCGCTGGGAATACAGGAAGAACGGTGTGCCGACCCGACCGGCCAGCTCGGCCACGTCGACGCCGTCGAACCGCAACCGCCCCGACTCGACCCGCATGCTGTCCGCCATCCGTGTCACCGGTCCAGCCTACCCGTCGGCCCGGGCAAGGCGAAACCCGTGATTCCTCGGCGAGACGACGCGACAGTAAACTAATGAATACCTACCGACTCTGTCGGGTATAGACATCCGTGGAGGGAGTGACCCTGCCTCCGAAGACCCCGAAAGGAGACTCCGTGACCGACGACGCGAAGCCCGACCTCACGCTCGACTGCGTCGGGCTGTACTGCCCCGAGCCGTTGTTCCAGACGCGCGAGAGCATCGATTCCATCGGGATCGGCGAAGTGCTGGAGGTCATCGCGGACGACCCGGCCGCGGAGGAGGACCTCAAGCGGTTCGCCAAGCGCGCCGGCCACGAGGTCGTCGCACTCGAGAATGAAGGCGGCGAGCTGCGCATCCTGCTCCGCCGTCTCACGTAGCCAGCCACCGCCGAAAGGACCACCATGGCCGACGACAAGAACATCCTGTACGTGCAGACCAGCAACGCCCCCGAGCGTCAGTACTCCCCGCTCGTGCTCGCGCAGAGCGCCAAGGCCATGGGGATCGAGCCGGCAGTCTACTACCTGGGCATGGCCGTGACGGTGCTCAAGCCCGGAGAGGCCGAGAAGGTGCAGATGGGCAGCTTCCCGACAGTCGCCGAGATGCTCCGGAAGACCCTGGAGATGGGCATCACGGTCTACGTGTGCGAAGCATCCAAGCAGATGCTCGGCTGGGAGACGGTGGAGCTCATCGACGGCGTCAAGATCGTCGGCGCGGCGACGCTCAACGACCTCGCGCTCGACGCCGACGCCACGATGTGGTTCTGAGGACGGGCACGACATGACCGCCAGGAGCATCGACCGCAAGCTGACACTCGCCGACCCCGGCGAGGCGCTGGCCCGCGCCGGGGTCGTCTACGCCGACTACCAGAGCGCCAAGCCCGTCGACCCGCGCGTGGTCGAGGCCATGCTGCCGTACCTGACGGAGAAGTTCGGCAACGCCGCCTCGCTGCACGCCGTCGGCGACGTCGCCACGGCGGCGCTCGAGGAGGCGCGCGGCCGCGTCGCCGCGTTCTTCGGCGCGGAGCCGCGCGAGATCGTCTTCACCGGCGGCGCCACCGAGGCCACCAACTTGGGGATCGTCGGGTATGCCCTCCGCAACAAGCGCAAGGGCGACCACGTGATCGTCAGCGAGGCCGAGCACATCAGCATCCTCAACATCGCCAAGTACCTCGAAAAGAACGGCTTCCGCGTCACACGCGTGCCGATCGACCTGTACGGGCGCGTGTCGGCGAAGAAGCTGCGCGCCCGCATCACCGACGAGACGATCCTCGTCTCGGTGCAGTGGGCGAGCAGCGAGATCGGCACGGCGCAGCCGATCGCCGAGATCGCCGAGCTGCTCGACGGCACCGGCATCGCGCTGCACAGCGACGCCGTCGCCGCCGAGGGCCTGCTGCCGATCGACACCGCCGCCGTGCCGGTCGACCTGCTGAGTCTGTCGAGCAACGACCTCTACGGCCCCCGCGGACTGGGCGCGCTCTACGTACGCAAGGGCGTTCAGGTCGCGCCCGTCCTGCTCGGCGGCGGCCAGGAGCGCGGCCTGCGCTCCGGCAGCGAGGACCTCGCGAGCATCGCCGGGTTCGCCGCGGCCGCCGGCATCATGGGCGCGGAGATGGTCACAGAGGTGCCGCGCATCCGGGCGATCCGTGACCGGCTCGTCGAGCGCGTGCTGGCCGAGATCCCCGACTCCCATCTGAACGGCCACCCCGAGCAGCGCGCGCCCAACAACGCCCACTTCCGCTTCGACGCGGTCGAGGGAGAAGCGATGATCCTCTCGCTGCGCGACGAAGGGGTCGCCGCATCGACCGGCTCCGCCTGCAGTTCCAAGACGCTGGAGCCCTCGCACACGCTCATCTCGTGCGGCCTGCTGCACGAGGAGGCGCACGGATCGCTCGAGTTCACCTTCGGGCGCTGGAGCACCATGGAGGACGTCGAGCGCATCATGGCCGTCCTCCCCGGCGTGATCGCCCGGCTCCGCGCCCTCTCTCCCCTCTACAGGACGCACGCTCCCGCGACGCCGTGACGGCCGCGACCACCTGATCCCGAAAGGCGCCTGACGATGAAATCGACGCAGTACACCGAGAAGACCCTCGACCACTTCCGCAACCCGCGCAACGTGGGTACACTGGAAGGGCCGAACGTCGCCGTCGGGCGCGTGGGCAACCCCGTCTGCGGCGACATGATGGACATCTACATCGATGTCCAGGACGATCGCATCAAAGACATCAAGTTCCAGACCTTCGGCTGCGGTTCCGCAGTCGCGACCTCGAGCATGATCACCGAGCTCGTCGTCGGCATGCAACTCGACGAGGCTCTCAAGGTGAGCCGTGGTGACGTCGCCGACGCCCTCGACGGCCTCCCGCCGATCAAGATGCACTGCAGCAACCTCGCCGCCGACGCGCTGCACGAGGCGATCAAGAACTGGCGCGCCGGCGTCAAGCCCGAGGACGCGACCACGACGCCGGTCGAGAAGTCGTGCCATCCTGCCCCCACAGCCGTCGCCGAGATGGAGATCCAGAAGCTCGACGACTACGACGGCAAGGGTCTCCACCGAAAGGTCGAGGATCTCTCCGAGCTGGCGGACGCGCGCGTCGTCGTACTCGACACCGGCGACCGGGCCGCGCAGCTGGCCATGGATCTCACGGACCATACCGGCCGGGTCGTGCTCATGACCGCCGCCAAGGAGCCGGGCGTGAGCCCGGCGGTGCGCTCCGCCCTCCGCCTCAGCGACGTCAAGATCCTGGCCGAGGCGCAGCCGTTGGAGCTGCTCGGCGAAGGCGAGCTCGAGCGCATCCGCGTGCACGACCTGAACGAAGACGAGGAATACGAGCTGACGGCGGACGCGTTCGTCGTCCTCGAATAGACGCCCTCAACGGCCGCCCCCGGGTCGATCGACCGCCGGCCGGGAACCACCCCCGTAGAACGAGAGTCCGATCGGGAGGTGCGGCCATGAGCGTCAAGCACTTTCGCTGCGAAGACTGCGGGCACGAGTTCGACGAGCTCGAGGTGGACATCGAGGAGGAGCCGCTGGCGTGTCCAGACTGCGGCGGGCTGGACGTGGGGCTCCTGAGCGAGGCGGAGCCCTACCCTCCGGAGACCTGATCCGCCCGGTGCGTCACACGACCGGTGCAAGGCGGACGCCGGGGCGGGCGGCCCTACCGGCCGCCCGCCCCGGCGTCCGCCTGCAGTTCGAGCACCAGGTGGACGTCCTCGGGCTCGCGCGCGAACAGGTCCGCGTCGACCGGGTCCGCGAGCCGCGCGCCGCGAGAGCGGTAGAACCCCAGCGCGGACTCGGACGGAGTCGCCGACACGTACAGCCTCCGGGCGCCGCGCCGCAGAGCCACCTCGCACAGCCAGCGGAAGAGGCGGCCGGCGATGCCGCGACGGCGGTACTCGCGCCCCACGTACAGGAACGCGAGCTGCAGCTCGCGCGGGTCTCCGCGCACGGGCGCAGACCCGACGACGCCGAGGGCGACGAGCCGCCGGCCGTCGAAAGCCCCCACAGCGACGCCGGCCCGCGCATGGTCGCGCACGAGGCCGACCTCTTCATCGAGCCACGCGCCGCTCCACTGCGGTATCTCGCAGCCGCGGCCGAGCGGGACGATCGCGCCGTCCCGCACCTCGAAGAGCATCGCGACCGACTCGCTGCGGTCGAGCTCCGCTATCCGGTCCGCTTCGGCGGCGCTGACCGCCCGTAGGACGATCTCGCTCGCCGCGCCGCCACGGCCGGATGGCGGCCCTCCGGCGGCTGTCGTCACGGCATCAGTAGTTGCCGGCGTACACTTCCTGATAAGCCATGGGGTGATCGCAGGCGGGGCACTTGGCGAGCGCCTTCGTACCCTCGTGGACGAAGCCGCACTTGCGACAGATCCACGTGACCTTCTCGGCCTTCTCGAAGACCTTGCCCTCGTCGATGTTGGCCTTGAGCGCGCGATAGCGCTCTTCGTGATGCGCCTCGACCTTGGCGATGTTGCGGAAGCGCCTGGCGACCTCCGGGAAGCCCTCGCTGTCGGCTACGTCGGCGAACGCCGGATACAGGTCGGTCCACTCCTCGTTCTCTCCGTCGGCGGCGGCCTCGAGGTTCTCCGCGGTCGTGCCGTCCAACTTGCCGGCCGGGTAGGTCGCGGTGATCTCGACCATGCGGCCCTCAAGGAAGCGGAAGAACATCTTGGCGTGCTGCTCCTCGTTCGCGGCCGTCTCGGCGAAGATCGCCGCGATCTGCTCGTATCCCTCCTTCTTCGCGATCTTGGCGTAGAAGGTGTAGCGGTTGCGCGCCTGGCTCTCGCCGGCGAACGACTTCAGCAGGTTCTGTTCGGTCCTGGTGCCCTTCAGGCTGGCCATTCTGGCTCCTTTCTGGTACTGGGTTCGCGGATTCTATCTGAAGACGCCGGCTCGCTGCGCAGCCGGCCGGCGGCGCACTCGCCTTCGGACGCCGCCGGACGCCGCTCACGGCGCCGGCAGGTCCACTCCCGCCTCGCCGGCGCCGCCGCTCGTCCAGCTGGCGCCGGCGGCGGCGGCCATCACGGCGGCCATGGCCGCGCCCTCGAGCAGCGAGACGCGCTGGCCGAGCACGACGAACGCGGCCAGCGCCGCGACCGCGGGCTCGATGCTGAGCAAGACGCCGTAGGTGGCGGCGCGCACCCGGCGCAGAGCCACCAACTCCACGAAGTAGGGGAACGCCGACGAGACGACGGCGATGACGACGCCGAGCGCGATCGCGTCCCAGTGACCGGAGACGCGCACGCCACCGACGGCGAGCAGCGGGGTCAGCACGGCGGTCGAACCCAGCAGCATGAGCGCCGTCACCGACAGGGGGTCGAGACCCGTGACGGACCGCTTGGCGAGCAGCAGATAGAAGCCCCAGCACGCCCCCGCGACCAGCGCCAGGAGAAGACCGAGGCCGGTGGCCGCACCGGAGGGGCCGGCAAGGACGACCACGCCGGCGCCGGCCAGCACGATCCAGAGCCAGTCGATGCGCCGCCGCGTACCGAGCACCGCCACAGCGAGCGGCCCGATGAACTCGATCGCGACCACGATGCCCACCGGCGCGCGGCTGATGGCGCCGTAGAAGCTGAGGTTCATCCCCAGAAGCGCGACCGAAAGCGCCACCAGTGGGAGGCGGTGGCCGCGCGCCGGCAGACGCAGGCCGCGTGGCCGTATCGCGATCAGGATCAGGGCGGCGAAGGCGGTGCGCAGCCAGAGCGCCTCGATGATGCCGACCGACTCGATGACCGTCACGGCGAGCGCCGAGCCGGTCTGGATGGAGACGGCGATCACGACGACCAGCATCGCCGAGAAGGCGGCGGACCGCCGCGCCGCCGAGCGGGTGTCGGGATCGGGTGTCACCCGGGCAGTCTAGACGAAAGGCGCCTCCCCGGACCGGGGTGGTAGAGTCGTGAGGTCGATCGATCGCAGCCGGGAGGCCGGCGCCGCGCCCGCGGCGCCGGCCTCCCGGCGAGGAGGGACGCCGTGTACCGGTGTACGGAGTGCGGGATCGTGGCTTGCAGCGAGGACCCTGAGCGGCGCTTCCCCGGTGACTGCCCGAGCGCAGCGCCCGAGAGCGCCGGCGACCTGGCCGCCTACGACGCCGACGACCTGGAGTTGGCGCGGCACGCGGCGCTGGTGGAGGCGGGCGGCTACTGCCGCCAGACCCGCCTCGAGGAGACGATGGCGTTCGCCCGCCGGTGCGGCTTCTCGCACCTGGGCATCGCGTTCTGCGTCGGCCTGCAGCGCGAGGCCGCGGTGCTCGACGAGGTGCTCACGGCCAACGGCTTCACCGTCGACTCCGTGCTCTGCAAGAACGGCGCCCTGGAGAAGGAGGCCTTCGGTCTCAGCGACGCCGACAAGATCGAGCCGGGCACGTACGAGCCGATCTGCAATCCCGTCGGCCAGGCGCGGGCGCTCGAGCGCGCCGGCACCCAGTTCAACATCGTGCTCGGCCTCTGCGTCGGTCACGACAGCCTCTTCTTCAAGCACTCCCACGCGCCGGTGACCGTGCTGGCCGCCAAGGACAGGGTGCTCGGTCACAACCCCATCGCCGCGCTGTATCTCGCCGACGGCTACTATCACGACAAGCTCCATCCGGCGGCCGGCGAAGGCGACACCGCCGGCTGACCGGGCCCGCGAGGAGGCGAGCGGAGGATGGGCGAAGGCTGCCCCGGGCAGGACCGCAGCACCTGGACGGCGGACGACATCTTCGAGGTGCCGTGCGCCGGCTGCGGCGCGCCCGTCGAGTTCTTCAAGGACGATGCGCGCCGCCGCTGCACCACGTGCGGCGCGACCAACCCCAACCCACGCCAAGATGTCGGCTGCGCCGCCTGGTGCGCCGCCGCCGAGAAGTGCTCGGTGGGCCGGCAGTGGCTCGACGACGGTGTGGACGAGCCGCGCGCGATCGACGAGCCCGCCTGATGGGAGGAATGCCGGAAGACGGCCGGCGGCAGCGCCGGCGCAGCGCGAAGTACCGGGGCGGTATCCCACCCCGCCCCGGTACTTCGTCACGCCGATCGTCCTCCCGGCGGGCGCTCAGAGTTTGAGGTACGAGTCCGCGTACAGCGTCTGATAGGTGAGCATGCGATAGGTCTTCCAGAGCTCGACCTGCTCCTGGTCGCTCTTGTCCACCCGCGATTCGTCGAGCTCGCCCATGGACGCGACGGCGTCGTACAGCGCCACGATGAGCCTGCCCAGCGACGTGCTCTCGTCGCGCTGCTCGGCGATGCGGATCCACTCGTTCTGGATCACGTCCTGCGGGTCGGCGATCGCGCTGTCCAGGCCGGCGCCCATGCACATGACCATCATGGTGCGGTTGATCAGCGGCCGCACCTCGGGGAAGGAGCCGTTGGAGACGTTGGAGAGGCCGACCACCGTCATCGGCGCCGGATCGGCCATCATCTTGAACATGCGCACGGACTCCACCGAGACCATGGCGACGTCCTGGTTGTAGTTCACGGCGAGCACGAGCGGATCCAGGTACACGTCCTGGACCGGAAGGCCGGCGGACTCGGCGGCCGGGAGCAGCGCCTCCATGGCGATGCCGGCCCGGCCGTCGGCGGTCGTCGGGATGCCGTCCACGCCCATGGTGAGCGCGATGACCCTGGCTCCGTACTTCGCGGCCAGCCGCATCACACTGTCGAGACGTTCGGGGTCGGCCGAGGCCGAGTTGAGCATGGCGGGGCGCTTGCAGACCTTGAGACCCTCCTCCATCGCCGCCAGGTTGGTCGTGTCCAGCGACAGCGGGACGTCCACGACCTCCTGCACCGCGTCGACGATCCACGGCATGATCTCGTGGCCGAGCTTCTTCTGTGGTCCGATGTTGAGGTCGACGACGCCGGCCCCCGCCTCGACCTGCTTCACGGCCAGATCCTGGATGGCCTTCTTGTCGCGGTCGGCGATGGCGGCCTTCACGGACTCCTTCAGGATCTGGATGTTCTCACCGATGATGAGCACCGGCAGCCTCCTTGACCTCTGGTGTGGCGAGTGCGGCGGCGAGGACAGGCTCGAGCGCCGCGCTCAGCGGACTATCGGCCGGCAGGCCGGCGAGCGGCAGGCCGGCGGCGTCGTACTCGGCCACCGTCTCGTCGTCCGGCAGGACGGTGAGCAGGTCCAGGCCGTTCTCCTCGATGGCGGCCTCGAGGGCGGGTGAGAGGCCCTGGGCGGCGCGGTTCACGACGAGGTAGTGCCGCCCCACCTTGGTCTGAAGCTCGTCCAGCATCGACGCGACGCGGCCGGCGGTCGTGATGCCGCGCACCGTCGCGTCGCTGATGATGAAGAGGACGTCCACGTCGCGGGTCGTGCGGCGCGAGAGGTGCTCGAGCCCCGCCTCGTTGTCGATGACCACCCACGGGTAACTGCCCTCGATCTGGTCGATGATGATCCGCAGCATGTTGTTGGCGGCGCAGTAGCAGCCGGGGCCCTCCGGTCGTCCCATGGCCAGCAGATCCACGTTGGTACCCTCGACGATGCTCGAGTTGATCTCGTAGTCGAGCAGGTCCTGCTTGGAGACGCCGGACTCGAGCAGGTTGGCGCGCGCCTTCTCGCTGGTCTCCTCGCGCACGTCGCCCACCGTCTTCTCCAGCGGCAGGTCGAGCACGCTGTTGAGGTTGCTGGCAGGATCGGCGTCGATGGCGAGGATGGGTCCGGCCTGCGCTTCGGCCAGCCGGCGGATGAGCAGGCCGGCCAAGGTCGTCTTGCCGGTCCCTCCCTTGCCGGCGACGGCGATCGTCCTGGTCATTGATCAGCCTCCGTTCCCGTTGCCTCCAGCTCGCTCGGCCAGAGCCGCGCTTACGCTGGGGAACCCGGTGAGGTCGGTGTGAGGAAGGAACAGAGCCGAGGTGTACTCGTCCATGAACGAGTTGTCGGCGCTCAGCTCCAGGTAGGTCATCTTGCTCGCCACCTCCGCCACCTCCCGGCGGACGTCTACGCACAGGAGCGTGGCGAAGGCCCCGAGGGCGCTGGTGTTGCCGAGGAAGTGGAACTTCTCCACCGGCTGGTCGGGCAGCAGGCCGATGAGGACGGCCTTCTCGACGTTGAGATACTGGCCGAACGCGCCGCCGATGAGGATCTGCTCGACGTCGGACAACTCGACCCCGACCGAGGCGCACAGCACCTCGAACCCGGCGTAGATGGCCGCCTTGGCGCGGACAAGGCCGGAGATGTCCGACTCGGTGATGACGATGTCCTTCTCGGCGCCTCCCTCGCCGGCCCGGCAGACGACGTACTCGGGCACCCCGTCGCGGACGCGGACGCGCTCCGTCGTCGCCTCGAGATCGAGGCGCCCCGACTTGTCCAGCAGCCCGGTGACGAAGAGTTCGCCGAGCAGGTCGATGAGGCCGCTGCCGCAGATGCCCACAGCCGGGGCGTCGTCGACCGTCTCGAAGGCAGGCTCGAGCGTGGCGTCGTCGATGAACACGTCCTCGATGGCGCCGCTCGACGCCCGCATGCCGTCCCGCACGCCGCCGCCCTCGAAGGCGGGGCCGGCGGAGCAGGCGCACGAGAGCAGCCAGTCCCTGTTGCCGAGCACCATCTCACCATTGGTGCCGATGTCGATGAACAGCGTGAGCTTCTCGGTGTCGTACATGCCCGACGAGATGACGCCGGCCGTGATGTCGCCGCCCACATAGGCGCCGACCGACGGCAGGACGTGCACGCGGGCAACGGGGTTGACGTGCAGGTCGAGCTCCTCGGCCATCAGCCTCGGCGGCGAGCTGAGAGCGGGGATGTACGGCTCCTCGCGCAGGTAGCGCGGCTCGAGGCCCAGGAGCAGATGGGTCATCGTCGTGTTGCCGGCCACGGACACCTCGTGGATCTCACGCGGCTCGATGCCGTTGCGCCGGCGCAGCTCCTCGATGAGATCGTTGATGGTTCCAACGGCGAGCTTCTGCAGCCGCGCCAGCCCGCGCTTGCGCTTGGCGTAGATGATGCGGCTGATGACGTCCTCACCGCAGACGATCTGCCCGTTGTAGGCGCTCGCCGTGTCGACAACGCGACCCGTCTTGAAGTCGACGAGGTACGTCACGATCGACGTGGTGCCGAGGTCGACGGCGAGACCCATGCTCGCCTGTGGGAACGCCGTCGGATACGTGTGCAGAAGGCGCGGCGGAAGGTACGAGCCGCGCACCAGATCGCGCATCTCGAGCGCCACGGTGACCTTCCAGTTGGCGTGGCGAAGAGCCGTGCCGAGGCTCGTGAGCACGGGCAGCTCGGCACGGAGCTCCTCGATGCCGTGCTGCTGCTGCAGAGCACGGTGCAGACGGTCGAAGTCGCTGGTCTGATCGGCCAGCGAAGGCGGTTCGATATCGAGCGCGTACAGCTTGACCGCCGGGTTCTGGACGTAGTCACAGGTGATGAGCAACGACTCTGGCTCGGCGACCGCGTGACCGTGCGGTCGCACTTCCTCCCTGCGCCGTTCGGGCACCTCGACCTCGACGGGACCATCGCCGACGAAGGTCAGGCAGGCGACCGCCCAGCCGTCGAGCACCTCGGCGGTGGTGAGCCCGGCCATGCTGCGGCGTTCTACCTCGCCGCTGGTGACGCGCACGCGGCAGCGGCCGCAGCGTCCCTGCCCTCCGCAGGGGGCAGGGACGTCCAGCTCGCAGAGGATCGCCGCATCAAGCAGACTCGTGCCTCTGGGCACCTCGATCGTCTCACCCGACGGTGAGAACGTGATGGTCGGGGTCGTGCGGGGTCTGGTGGTCGCGTCACTCATGCTCGTCAGGCGCTCCACATCGTCTTGAGGTAGGTCGGGATGTCGACGGCGTCGCGTGGGCCGACCATGATCTGCCAGCCGGGCAACTCCTCCTCGACCTCGCCCGAGAGCGTGGCCACGTGTCCGGGGATCACCAGCTTCTTGTGGCCGACCTTGTTCTCGATGCCGGACTCCTTGACGGTCTTCGCGATCTTCTCGGCGTCGAACTTGCCCGCCGCCCAGCCGGTGAGCACCGACTGGCCGTCGCTGTCGGCCACCAGAAGCCACGTGGGGATGCCCGCGCCCTCGACCTCGCCGGCTACGGAGAAGTAGGTGAGCGAGAAATTGGTGGTGATGAGCACCGGGCTGTCGGCGGAGACGGCGCCGATCTCATAGAGCTTGGGCTCCATCTGGATCGGCTTCTGCGGGTCGGTGTAGATGTTCTGCCGCAGCGTCAGCAGCGAGTACAGCACGCCGGGCTCGAAATGGTCGAGCACGACCACCCCGGCGTACTTGTCGACGGCCTGCGCGGCGCGCGCCACCTCGGCCTGCCACGTGGGCGCCGTGGCGACGGCGATGATCGGGTAGCCGAGCGATCGGGCGCCCTTCTTGAGCGCCAGACGACGCAGTTGCGTGAACGCGACGAGGTCCGTACCGATGGACGCGGTGCCCGGGTCGAGGACCAGGTCCTCTACACCGGCGCCGCGCACCTGCTCGCTCAGCGCATCGAGACCGTCCAGGTCCCCGGCCTCGGACCTGATGACCAAGGGGCAGCCGTGCTTCCTGGCGACCTCGGCCATGGCCTGCCAGTTCTCCGCCGTGGCGGCGTGGACCAGCGGCTTGTCGTCGGCCACGCCGCCGGCCAGAGCCGCGTCGATCGCCGCCGGGTCGGAGCTCATGAGCACCAGCGGCAGACCGGGCGCCGCCGCGCGGGCCGCGGCCACAGCCGCGGCGAACGCGGCGGCGTCGCCCGCGGAGTGCTCCACCGCCAGGCCGTTCAGCGAGAGGGGCATGCCGACGCGCTCGAGGCCGTAGTCGGCGACCCTGGCCGCGACTTCGGCGATCTGCGGATCGTCGCACTTGACGCGGATCACGAGTCCCGGCTCGTGGAAGAAGGTCTTCTCGTGCCGGTACATGACGGTCTCGTTGCCGACCGAGAAGGCACGGTCGCCGGCGCCGATCGTCACGAGCTTGATGGGCGGCGCGGAGGCCGCGTCGAGCGCCGCTTTGGCCTCGTCACTGACGCGAGGGCACTTGTCCAGGTCGGTCCCCTTCTGGGCCAGCTTCATCGCGAAGGCAAGGCAGGTGGGGAAGCCGCACTCCTTGCAGTTGGACTGGGGGAGCAGCTTGTAGATCTCGAGTCCGGTAGGGGCCATGGGTCACGCTTCCTTCGTCAGGTCGTCGAGGGCTTCACGCACGGTGGCGACCGTGGCGGGGTGTCGCAGGACCAGGATGTCGGCCCCGGCCTCGAGCAGAGTGATCGCCGTGGTGGTCTCCCAGGCCACACCGCGTTCGGCAAGGGAGCCCCACGCGTCCGGCACGTCGCTCTCGGCGCGGCATTCCTTCTGACGCCACGCCTCCTCCCCGGCGGTGCAGACCATCGGCTGCTGCGTCATCGAGTCGCCCATCAGCGCGGCCAGGCGCAGGCGCTCCATCACGGAGTACGTGTACTCGAGGCCGTACCCGAGCGCGCCGGTGTTGGGGTCCATGAGGATCCGCTCCATCGGCAGGCCCATGTCGCTGATGAGGATGTTCAGCTGCTTGGCGAGGTTGACGTCGATCGGCGTCTGGGCGATCACCGAGTGGCCGTTGCCGAGAGCCGCGGCCACGATCGTCCGGTAGTTCTTCTCCTCGCAGAGACCGAGCGCGAGCTGCTCGCCCTTGGTCTTCTCGGCGACGGAGATCAGCACCTCGTTGTCCTTCTCGGCGGCGCCGGGTCCGTAGACGATGAGCGGCACGGGCACGGCGGCCAGCACCCGCTTGACCGTGTCGCCCGCGTCGTCGCACGAGCGGTCGCCCTGGTCGGGGTGACAGCTGCGGAGCTTCAGCGCGATGAGGTCCGCACCGGCCTCGACTGCTGCCTGCGCCCACGTCACCGGGTCGTCCAGGGCGTCGCCCCAGGCGGACAGCAGCTCCGCAGACCAGTCGTCCGGCCTCATGTCCTGCACCTCGATGGCCAGCGCCGGCTTGTGCGGCATGGCGCCCTCGAATCCAAGGAACGGCAGGGCGGTCTCACCACCGACCGTCACCGTGCTGCCGCGCGTACCGCCGCCGTCGCTGCTGCCGAGCGTGATCTCACGCACCGACCCATTCCACTTCTCTACGGGGATCTCAACTGGTGTCATCTGCACACTCCAGGCATCAGGGAACGTAGGTTCAGAACAGCGGATCCATGGTCAGGGCCGGGTGCCCCTTCTCCTCGAGGAAGGGAAGGAGCTCCTCGACCGTCGTGGCCACGGTCTCGTCGGCGATCTTGTCGAGCAGGTCGGGGGCGCCCTCCCGGTCGCAGACCTCCTGCAGCGCGGGACGCATGGTCTCGCGCAGGACCGAGCTCAGCCAGACGATGCGCTTCATGCCGCCGTCCGCCGAGATGAACTTCTTGCTGGTGAGGTAGTACTTGCCCATACCCATCATGCCGGGCGTCTGCATACCGCCGCCCGCCGTGCCGGCGAGAGTGGAGAAGGTCATGCCGCATGGGGTCATGCTGGGGTCCTCACGGCTGACGATCATGAAGCCGTTGGCCTCCGGTACGAGCACCATGATGGCCTCGAAGCAGCCACACGAGGTCAGGGGGGCGTCCATGATGGAGTACAGGGTGACCCTGTCCACCACCTGGTTGGAGTTCTGATAGATGTACTCGTTGGGACCGCTGAACTCACCCTTCTCGGCGTCGATGACGAGGCCCTTGGGCACCGGCTGGTTGGGTCCGGTCGGATTGATCTCGTAGGCCGCCTTGCAGTCCAGCCAGTTGTAGGCGCCGCACAGGCCGACGCGCTCCGGATTCACCACGCAGACGTGATTGGGCGCGAAGCTCTGACAGAGGAGGCAGCTGTAGAAGATGTCGACGGACTCATCGGTGAGGCTGGCGATGCGCTCGTTGCGCTCGTTGTACGCCACCCGCGCGACCTCCATCAGCTCGTCGACCTCGTCGGGCTCGGTCGTGAGATGCACCTGCACCTTGTCGATGATGTTGCCGAACACCTCATGGATGCGCGCGTGGATCACCTTGCCGATGTGCTCCAGCCGGAACCCCTTGTTGAAGGTGTTCTTGCTGACGCGTATCCAGGTGATGTCTCGCTGGCCGATGTGCTGGACACCCTCGACACCGTTGATGAAGTAGTGGAACTGGCGCTCGACGATAGGCTCGAAATCCAGCTGCATCTTGCGGCCGCTCACGTCGCAGACGATGCCGAGCGAGCGAGCGCCGCCTTCGTCGATCGCGTCGATGTCGGGGCCGCTGATGGTGATCTTGCCGTCCTCGACCTCGTCGGCGGGCTTCATGCGCAGATACTCGAACGCCTTGGAGCGTTTGCCGCCGAACTCGGCGTACAGGGTGTCCTTGCGCACGCGCTCACCCTCGAACGCGGAGCCGAAGCTCACCGGGATCGGTACCTTGGCGACACGCACCTTGACCCCGCGAACGTCCATGCAGCGCTGGATGAGCTTCTCGGCGCGCTCCAGGTCGTCGGCGCCGGGGATCTCATCGAACGGCGCGCTGACGACATGCTCGTAGGTCGTCACTCCCGTCGGCAGGATCTGCGGGATGCGCGTGTCTGCGATCGTGGGAAAGCCGAAGCTGATGGCGCCGGCGGCGGTGGCGTACTTGAGATCGTCCACCTCGCCCAGCGCAAGGACGAAGGCGAACACGCGGTACTTGTTGTAGAGCATGATCCGGCGCGCGTCGCCGGCCTCCATGCCCCCGAACGTGAGCGCCGAGCGGGCGGCGAAGCCGAGCGCGTACACGGCGGAGATGGTGTCCAGCCCGAACGGCACCGTGAACGTGTCGTAGCCGAGCTGGATGCCCTCCTCCTGCAGCTGGTGGATGATGCTGCGCCCGTTGACGTTGCCGCTGAGGAAGATGAGGATACCGCGGCTCTGGAGCTCGCGGACGATCTTGACCGCCACCTCGTTGCTCTTGGCGCAGCCGACGATGGCGGCGAATCCGGGCATGCGACCGTCGACCAGCTGGATGCCCCAGGCCCGCAGCTGGATGTCGTCGATCGGGCCGTTGAGCTTCATCTTGTCGCCGTGCACCCCGAGCTCGGCGCCCCGGAAGCGTTTGGTGACCGCGCCGCCCTGGTCGAGCGTGATGACCTGCGGCTCCTGGCCGCGGACGAAGCGCACGGCCTCGATCGCCTCCTCGGCGAACAGGGTGGCGATGCCGCTGTCCAGCGTTTCGCCCAGATAGGGGAGCCACATCTTGTCGCCCGGGACGGGGTGAAGCATCTGCTTGGCCCGCTCCATGACCTGTGCGAGGTCGCCGAGCGTCTCGGTCTTCATGCCTGTGAACGCGTAGATCACCGGCAGGTAGTACGCGGTGTTGGTGAAGGCGACCGGGGTCTCGGGACCGAACTCCTCGAGCGCCGCCTTCACGGCCTGATCGGCCTCCCCCACGATCCCCCGGGCGCCTCTGATGGCGCGCGTCGCGATGTAGCGTGACATCAGGCCTCCCCCTCGCCATGCGTGTGCTCGTGCGCATGCCCGTCTCCGTGGTCGTGCGTGTGCCCCTCGGCGAGCGGGTACACCGGCGAGCCGACGGTCTCGACGCCGAGCTCCTCCTCCCGCGCCTTCTCGGCGAGATACGACTTGATCGCCGCGAAGAACGGCGTATCACCACTCGCGCCGTACTGGCTCGGGTCGTACTGCGGGAGCTTGAGCGCGGCGCGCTTGGCGTCGATGAGCTCGAGCGAGCGAGCGAACATCTCGTCCCAGTCGAGGATGAACTCCATGTCCCCGCCGACCAGTTCCTCCCATCCCTCGGTCATCAGCCTGGACACTTCGCTCGACGCCTTGATCGGGTTCGTGACACCGAAGATCACATGCGCGCCCGAGGCGGCGAAGTACGTACCGATCGAGATCGCCTTCTCGGCCATCCACTCGGGGCAGAGACCGACGGCCGGCAGGTCGTCGATGTCCTCGCCGAGACCGCCCTCGGTGGCCACCTGGGTGAGCACGGTGAGGATCCGCGAGTTGTCGACGCACGAGCCGAGGTGGAGCACCGGCGGGATACCGATGGCTTCCATCACCTCACGCAGGCCGGGTCCCGCGGAGTCCAGGATCTCAGGACTCAGGTAGCCGGCCTTGGCGCCGGCAGAGGCCGCGCACCCGCTGACCACCACCATGACGTCGTTCGCGATGAAGCGTTTGATCATCTCGACGATGCCCTCGTCCTGCGTCACGCGCGCGTTGTTGCAGCCGACCACGCCCGCCAGACCGCGGATGCGGCCGGCGATGATCGCGTCGTTCAGCGGGCGGAAGGAGCCGCGATGGAAGCCGCCCTGCATGTAGTTCAGGTACTCATGGCTGAAGCCGGCGACCAGCGGCTCGTGGAAGGTGGGGATGTGGATCGGGCCGCGATCGGGATAGTTGGCGATCGCCATGCGGACGATCTCGCGAGCCGTCTCGGGGGCGCGGGTCTCGTCGAACTCCAGGTGCACCGCACCCGGGATCTTGGCCTTCGGCGATGTCGTGACCAGCTTGGTATGGAAGCGCTGGGAGAGCGGGGACAGAGCCTGCATGATGCACTGGATGTCGACGACCATGACCTCCACGGCGCCGGTGAGCATGGCGAGCTCCTGGTGGAGGAAGTTGCCGGCCGCCGGGATGCCGTAGCGCATGAGGATCTCATTGCTCGTGCAGCAGATGCCGGCGAGGTTGATGCCCTCCGCGCCGGCGGCCTTCGCCTCGGCGATGAGCTCGGGGTCGCGCGCCGCCTCCACGAGCATCGCCGCGAGCGTCGGCTCGTGACCGTGGACGATCACGTTGACCTGGTCGTCCTTGAGCACACCGAGGTTGATCTCGGACGTGAGCGGCGAAGGCGTACCGAAGAGGATGTCGCTGATGTCGGTGCTCAGCATGGAGCCGCCCCAGCCGTCGGCCAACGAGCAGCGCAGCGCGGCCTTGAGGATGTGGCCGGCGTCGAGATCGACGCCCTCGTGCGTGCGGTGCATGATCTCGACGATCTCGCGATCGATGGCGCGAGGGGTGATGCCGATCTCGCGCCAGCGCGCCTGCCGCTTCGGCGTGGCGCGCTTGGTGTAGATGATCTCACCGTGCGGCTGGCCGAACTGCTCCAGCGCCTTGTCGGCGACGTCGAGAGCGATCTCGTCGACCTCGCGGCCGGCGGTGGCGATCCCCATGTAGCCGGCGACCGACATGAGCTTCTGCTCGTCCTTGACCTTGTAGCCAGCGGCCTCACCGAGAGCGACGGCACGCAGGGTCATCGCCATGTCGCGGCCGTGGTCGGAGTGGGCGCTGGCGCCCCCCGCGACCTGTCTCGCGAAGTTGCGGGCGGCGATGGTCCCCAGGTCGGCGCCACAGAGGCCGGTCTTATGCTCGGCGTCCTTACCGACAAGGCGGCACGGACCCATGCTGCAGATGTGACAGCAGGCGCCCGACTCGCCGATCGGGCAGGGCTTCATGTCGTCGGCGCGGTGGAACACCGTCTCAAGACCACACGCGTCGGCGTACTTGAGCATCTCGATGGCGGCGGGATCGATGCTCTTGGCGCCGGCCTGATCGACGTCGTCGTGGGTGTTCTCATCCATGGAGCGACTCCTTCACGCCTCGGAGCGGGCGCACGGCGACATGCGCGCGGTCCCACCCTCCGGGCGAGTCGTGGACTGGCAGAAACACACAGAGAAGGCGACGGTCAGTACTTGCGGTGGTCGCCGGACATCGCGAGGTCGGTCAAGTCCGTGGCGGTGACGCGCACCCCGGCCGTTGCCCACTCCGGCTTGGACGTCGGCGCTGCCTCCGACTCGGAATGCTCGCCGGCTCCGTAGCCGGCCGGCTCGAGCCGGGCGGCGATCTTCTGCGGGTCGGTCTTCGCCGGTTCGTACTCCAGGTCGAGCGTCGCGTCCATCGCGCTCGCGCCGACGACCTCGACCCCTTCGATGCCCTCGAAGAGACCGCGCACGGCGATCACGTGGTGGTCGGCCCACATCCCCGGGACCTTCAGGACCAGCTGCTCCATGCGTGCCTCCTTGCGCGGCTCCCTGCACGAAGGCCGCGGACAACGCCCGTCGGCCGCCCACGACCCGCGCAAAGGAACCCTAGGGGGTATCCACTGACAGTGCCGTGAACTGTACGACCTGGCGCAACCGTTGGCAATGCATTGTGCATGGTGTCACATGTGGGAAGCATTGCCGCGCACGCAAAGGGGCGCCGGGCGGTCGGCAGGACACCACGGCGCAGTTTCGGCGGAGCCGTCAGGCTCCGCCTGGAGACCGGTCGCACTCACGGGTCGGGCCGCAGTGCAAACCCCGACGCGCGTTCTCGCGAGCGCGCTCCCGTCTACGCCTTGACGGCGACCAGCGACACGCCGAGGCGGCTCTCGAGCTCGACGATCCGGTCCACCTGCGCCGCGTCCATCGGCGCAGGGTCCATCTGATGACAGGCGAAGGCGAGCACGGGGACGCCGAGATCCTTCTCCAGCGAAGCGATCTCGCCGAGTTGTCCCTCGTCCAGTCTGGTCGCAAGGCTGCACAACATGGTCGCGGCTCCTTTCGAGAACGTCCGGCGGACATCTGATGCGTTCCCCCCGGGAGCCCCGGCCAAGCGTTCACCACCCGGACCCCGGTCCTACACCGCTGCAGGTTCCTCCACGACACCGCCGGGATGCCAGCACAGACCCCACTGGTCGAGCTCCGCATAGGTGATGCCGTCGAGCCCGGGCGCCAGGCGGGCGATCTCCGCGTCCCAGATAGCCTCGGGAAACGGCGCCTGCCACTCGTGACCGAACCGCCGCGCCACCTCGCGGAAGATCCACCAGCCCGGACGTGCCTCATCGGGGGCGCGACGCACCCGGCGCACCCGGCTCACCCGGCGTTCGGCGTTCACGAAGGTGCCGTCCTCCTCACCCCACGAGATCGTCGGCAGGACGATGTGGGCGACGTCGGCCAGGTCGCCCACGACGGCGCCCTGTGCGATGACGAGCTCGGCCTCCCGCAGCCGCTCCAGGAGGTCCGCGTCGTCGCCGAACGCATGCGCGTCGTCGGCGCACACCCAGACCGCCTCGACGGTGTGGCTCGCCAGGCCGTCGAGCAACTCGGCGGTGGTCAGCCCGGGCCTGGCCGGCAGGTGGGGCACGCCCCACGCCTCCGAGAAGCGGCGCCGGGCGGCGGCGGCGGTCACCGGCAGGTGCCCGGGGAGCAGCCCCGGCGCCACGCCCATGTCGACGAGCCCCTGGGCGTTGCCGCCGCCGCGCGGCAGCGAGACGCGCAGAGCCCCCGCGATGTCGTCCAGCAGAGCCTGGAGCCGGACCACCGCGGACCACGTGCCCGACAGATCGTCGCCGGCGCCGAACGTCGCGACCACGACCGCCGGATGAATGCCCGTGAGATCGGCGGCGATGCTGCGGATCGTCTCGGCCGCGACCCCGGACGCGTCGGCGACGCGCTCGGGAAGGTACGCGGTGAGCAGCGACTCGAGATCCCGCAGATGCGGGACGAGCTCGCCGTGCTCGCTTCGCCCGGCGAGCTCACCGGCGAGCAGCACACTCATGATGCCGTTGAGCACGCCCTGGACGGCGTGCGGGTCGACGCTGAGACGCGTCGCCGCGAGCTCGCCGAGCGTGTTGTGGCCGGCGTCCACGACAAGCAGCCGGGCGCCGTCGCGCACCGCCTTGCGCACGGCCGCGCCGGCGACCGGGTAGTCGTCGATGTCGCCGTCACCGACGATGAGGATGGCGCGCGCCTGCTCGAGCACCGCCAGGGCGCCGGCCGCGTAGCACGCCGGCGCCTCTCCCGGATCCGTGAGCGGCGCGCTCGACGCGCCCGGCGGCCGGTGGTCGATGTTGTTGGTGCCGCTCACGGCGCGGAACAGCTTCTGCGCCTGGTACGCATCCTCGTTGGTACGCGACGGCGAGACAAGCCCGGCGATGACGTCGGCGCCGCCGCGGTCCCTGACCGCGGTGAGCCTCGCGACGACCGCGTCCAGCGCCTCGTCCCAGCTCACCGCACGCAGCTCACCGTCTTGCCGGAGCAGAGGCGTCGTCAGGCGCTCGCGCGCATCCGGCTCGTAGACCGCGAACCGCCCGCGGCGACAGAGCCGGCCACGGTTCGGCGGCGCGTCGCCGGCGCCGGTCACCTTGACGATCTCGCCGTCTTTCAGATGGACGATCGTCTGGCACCCCATGCCACAGTGAGGACAGGTGGTGCGCACCCGCTCAAGCTCCCACACGCGCGCGACACCTTTGGCGCGGCGCTCGGTGAGCGCCCCCACGGGGCACGCTTCGACGCACTGACCGCACTGCTGGCACTGGTCGAGATCCGGCAGCGGGTACCAATCCTTGCCGCCGGCCCGCTCGGCCCGGCGACCGGACGGATGCGGCACCACGCCGTGCACGTGGATGGCCGTGCAGACCGCCCAGCAGCGGCCGCAGAGGATGCACTTGGAGTAGTCGCGGATGACGTACCCGTCCTCGACCAGCGGGAAGTCGTCGTCGACGAGGTGCGTCGGCGTCTCGACGCCGTACTCGTAGGCGAGTCTGCTCAGCTCGCACGAGCCCAGCGCGTCGCAGGTGATGCAGGAGTGCCTACCCGAGCCGATGAGCAGCTCCAGCGTCATGCGGCGCGACGCCCGCACGCGCTCATTCGCCGTCTCGATGACCATCCGGTCGGTGGCGGGAGTGCTGCAGGCGGGCAGCAGGCGGTTGGCCCCCTCGACCTCGACGACGCAGATCCGGCAGACGTCGCGGTGCCCCACCTCCGGGAGGTAGCACAGGGTCGGTATCGCGATACCGGCAGCGGTCGCGACGTCGAGGATGGTCTGGCCGGCCTCGAAGGCCAGCGCCCGGCCGTCGATGGTGAGTCCGTGCGCCACCTCTCCCCCCTCACACCGCAGCCACGGCGATACGGTAGCAGCGCAGACAGCGCTCCGCCTCGTGGCGCGCCTCCGCCGCGGTGACGGGGCCCTCGACCTCGTCGAAGCACTGGATACGCATCTCCGGTGGGATCACGAGCGCCTTGAGCTGCTCGGTGCTGCCCGTGAACGGCAGCGGATCCTGCGGCTCGCCGCGCATGACCTCCAGCATGGCGTGTTCAAGACGCTCGTCCGGCGGCGGCGCGACCGGGTCGCCGGCCAGGAAGCGCGTCATGGAGACCGCGGCGCGGCGACCGGCCGCGAGCGCCGCGACGAGGCTGCTCGGGCCCGTGTAGCAGTCGCCGCCGCCGAACACACGCGGGTCGGCCGACTGCATCGTCAGGGGATCGACCTCGAGGGTCTTCCACCGGCTCACCTCGATGTGGCCGGGCACCAGCTGGTCCACACGGCACACCTGCCCGATGGCCGGGACGATGCAGTCGCAGTCCATGACGAACTCCGATCCCTCGACCGGCGCGGGGCGGCGGCGGCCGGAGGCGTCCGGCTCGCCGAGCTGCATGCGCCGGCACTCCAGGCCCGTCACCCTGCCGTCCTCGGCGAGGATGCGAACCGGCGCCACCAGAGTGTGGAACTCCACGCCCTCTTCCTTCGCCTCGGCGATCTCGACGGCGTCGGCCGGCATCTCCGCCTCGGTGCGGCGGTACAGGAGTCGCACGTCGTCGAAGCCGAGGCGGCGAGCCGAACGCACGCAGTCCATGGCGACGTTGCCGCCGCCGATCACGACCATGGTGCGACCCTGCAGAGGCGTCTCGCCGAAGGCGATCTCGCGCAGGAACTCGACACCCGGCATGAAACCCTCGTACCCGGCGTCTTCGCCCTCGCAGCCCATGCTCGCCGACTGGTGGGCGCCGACCGCCATGAACACGGCTTCGTAGCCCTGCTCGAAGAGCTGATCCATGGTCACGTCCACGCCGAATCGCGAATTGTAGACGATCCTGACGCCGAGCGACTCCACCCGCGCGACCTCGCCACGCAGCACCTCGCGCGGCAGACGATAGTCGGGGATGCCGACGGCGGCCATGCCTCCCGCCTCCGGCAGCGCCTCGAAGATCGTGCTCCCGACGCCCTCGATGCCGAGATAGTAGGCGCACGAGAGGCCGGCCGGACCTGCGCCGATGATGGCGACCCTCGGCCGCCCGGGGAGCGGGCACGTCTTGAGGTCGGTCTCGCTGTCGGCGACGAAGCGCTTGAGCGTGCGGATGGCGATGGGCTCGTCCACCGAGCCACGACGACACGCATCCTCGCAGGGCCGGACGCACACCCGGCCGATGGTCGCCGGCATGGGACAGCGACGCCGGACCGCCTCGGCCGACCGGTCGACCTCGTCGATGCGAAGCTGTTCGACGTAGGCCGGGATGTCGACACCAGCCGGGCAGGCCGCCATGCACGGTGCGACGACCGCGGACGCGTACGTCCCCCTGGGGATGGACTGCCCGGCGGCCACGACGGCGGCGAACCGCCCGGCGTGCTGGTCCAGCGCCTCGAGCACGGCGGCGGCCCCCATGCGGCCGAGGTCGCAGCGCGCCGACTCCGAGACGTACCGGCACAACTCGTGGGCACGCTCCAGCCGGGACTCGTCCCCTCGCCCGGCGCAGATCTCGTCGAGGATCTCAGCGACCTCGTGCATGCCGATACGACAGGGGAAGCACTGGCCGCAGCATTCCTGCACGGTTCGAGCTGCGAACTCGCGGGCAAGGTCGACGATGTCGACGGAGTCGTCCCAAACGGCCACGCCGCCCCACCCCATGACGGCGCGGAAGACGCTGAGAAGCTCATTGGGGAGCCGCGAGGGATCCGTGGTCCAGGCGCCCGCCACGGCGGTGGCGTCGGTCATGCAGCCTCCTCTGGCCGGTAGGGGCTCTGGCTCGGCGACTGCCTCCCTCCAGCGGCAGAATGGAGGGCCCGGACCGGACGGTCGATTCCCGGCGCCCGAGGGGCGCCTTGTATCCGGGCCATGATACGTTCGCGCGTCGCGGGCGACAACAACACGGCGCCGTTGCCCGAGCGCCCCCCTTGCCCCGACGAAGCGCGTCGCGTTGAATTGTCGCGACGGCGACGCGGGGCGGGAAGAGCCCACCGGCCGTCGCGCACCGGGCAAACGAGAGGAGCACGATCATGGCGTTCACCTTCGGACCGAGACGGGGCGTCTACGTCGACATCGCCGGCCTGACGCCGTCCGGCGCCCCGCTCCCCGCCGCCGAGCTCGCCCAGTTCGATCGGTTCGACCTGCTCTACCGCTCGCTCTGCGCGCTGCTCTTCAACTACGTACCCACCTCCGGACACCCCGGCGGCTCGATCTCCTCGGGGCGCTTCGTCGCGACACTCCTTTTCTGCGGTCTCGACTACGAGCTCGCCGACCCCGACCGCCCCGACGCCGACCTCGTCAGCTACGCCGCCGGTCACAAGGCGATGGGCCTCTACGCGATGTGGGCGCTGCGCGATGAGATCGCCGCTGCCGCCGCCCCAGCGCTGCTGCCCAACGGTCTCGAGCAGCGGCTGCGTCTTGAGGACCTTCTCGGCTTCCGCCGCAACCCGATCACTCAGACGCCGCTCTTCCGCCGCTTCGGCGCCCGCGCCCTCGACGGGCACCCCACCCCGGCGACGCCGTTCGTGAAGCTCTCGACCGGCGCCTCCGGTGTCGGTCTCGCCAGCTCCTTCGGCCTCGCCTTCGGCGCCGCCGACCGCTACGGAGACGACGCCCCGCGGGTACACGTCATCGAAGGCGAGGGCGGCATGACTCCCGGCCGCGTCGCCGAAGCGCTCGCCGCGGCCGGCACCGCCAGCCTCGGCAACCTCGTCCTGCACGTCGACTGGAACCAGGCCTCGATCGACTCGGAGCGCGTCTGCCGCGACGGCGACCAGCCGGGCGACTACGTGCAGTGGGACCCGCGCGAACTCTGCTACCTGCACGACTGGAACGTCGTCGACGTGCCGGAGGGACACGACTTCCGGCAGATCATCGCCGCCCAGCGCCACGCGGCGACGCTCGAGAACGGCCAGCCCACGGCGATCGTCTACCACACGCACAAGGGCTGGAAGTACGGCGTCGAGGGCAAGGCCAGCCACGGCGCCGGGCACAAGCTCTGCTCGGACGGCTTCTACGAAGCTCTCGCCGAGTTCGCCGGGCCAGGAGGCGCCGCGGAACTGCTGCCGACCTGCGAGCCCGGCGAGCAGCGCTGCAGCGGACCGGGCGGCGACGCCGTCCGCGAGCAGTGCTTCTGGGCCGCGCTCGAGACGGTGCGCGAGAGAGTGGCCGGCGAGCGGCTGCTGGCCGAAGCCCTCGCCGGACGGCTCGCCGACGCGCGCGACCGCCTGGACGAGCGCGAGCGGGCGCCGCGTCCCGGCGCGCCCCGGGTGGACGCCGTCTACGAGCTCGCCGCCGAATGCGCCGAGCTCGCGCCCGCTCCGGAGGCGACCCCGGCGACACTGCGGCTCACGCCGGGGTCGTCGACCACGCTGCGTGGCGAGCTCGGACGCGCCCTCCACCACCTGCAGACCGCCTCCGGCGGCGCCTTCCTCGTGGCCGCCGCCGACCTCGCCGGCTCGACCAGCGTGTCGAGCATCACCGACGACTTCCCCGGCGGCTTCTGGAACGCCCGCACCAACCCCGAGGCCCGGCTCCTCTCTCTCGGCGGGATCTGCGAGGACGCCATCGCCGGCATCCTCAGCGGCATCACGACCTACGGACACGATCTCGGCGTCGGCTCATCCTACGGGGCCTTCATGGCGCCGCTCGGTCACATCGCAGCGCGCCTCCACGCGATCGGCGCCCAGGCGCGCAAGGCGGTCTCGGGAGAGCCCTACAGACCGATGGTCCTGGTCTGCGCGCACGCGGGCCTCAAGACGGGTGAGGACGGTCCGACGCACGCCGACCCCCAGCCGCTGCAGTTGCTGCAGGAAGACTTCCCCCGGGGCACCGCCGTCTCGCTGACGCCGTGGGAGCCGCAGGAGATCTGGACGCTGACGGCGGCCGCTCTGGCGAAGCGGCCGGCGGTGATCTCTGTGTTCGTCACCAGGCCTTCCGAGCCCGTGCTCGACCGGCCCGGTCTCGGTCTCGCGCCGGCCGAGGCGGCGATCAGCGGGGTGTACGTCCTGCGGCAGCCGTCCGGCACTCCCGACGTCACGGTCGTGCTGCAGGAGAGCGCCGTGACGTACGCGTTCGTCCAGGAGGCGCTGCCGCTGCTCGAGGAGCGGGGCATCGACGCGCTCGTCTACTCCGTCTCGAGCGCCGAGCTCTTCGACCTGCTGCCGGAGGACGAGAGGCGCGCGATCCTGCCGGAGGCGCGCGCCGCCGAGGCGATCGGCATCACCGGCTTCACCCTGCCGACGCTGTACCGCTGGGTGACGAGCGCGGCCGGCCGCGCCGCGAGCCTCCACCCCTTCCGCCGGGGTCACTACCTCGGCAGCGGTCCCGGCGACATGGTGCTCGCCGAGGCGAGGCTCGATGGGGAGAGCCAGGCGGCCGCGATCGCGAAGTACGTCGAGGCGCGCCGGACGCGCTGACGAGCCCTCAGCGCACCTTGAGCAGTGCGCTCCCGGCGACGCTCTCCGGATTGCCGGCCGTGTCCCGGGCGGTGATCACGTACCGGTACGTGCCGCGTGGGAGACGGCAGATGAAGGCGACCGTGAGCCGCCCCCCGATGGTCTGCCGGCGCCGGAGTATCTGCTTGACCACCGCTCCGGACGGTCGGGTCACCTTGATCGTGACGGTGGCCGTGGGCCCGCAGGGCTGCGGATCGGTCACGCGGTAGGGCAGAGTCGCCGTCTTGCCCCGCCGCACACGCACCATGCGCAGCGCCTTCGTCTGCGGCCGCACCGTGTCGAGGAAGATGGAGTCGGTGAACGCGACCGTCGTGCCTCCGGCGTCGCGGTACTCCGCCTCGACCCCTCTCACGCCGTCACCGAGCGTGAACCCCACCGTGCTCCGCGCCACGTACGACCGCCAGGCTCCCCATTCGGTGCCTGCTTCGCGGATGCGCATCTCGCAGGCGGTGGACCGCCAGGCGAGGGCATTGACGGCCGGCGCGGCGATCGACGCCATGACGGCGCCGCCGGCACTGTTGGGGTGCACCCCGTCCGACGCGTAGTACCGCTGGTCGAGGTTGTCGTAGGCGTCGCCGATGCGCGGGTCCGCCGCGATGTCGGCGAGGCCGTCGGCGAACTCGTGCCAGTTCTCGCGGACCAGAGCATTGTACGTCTGGCGCGAGGCCTCGTACGACGCCGGTTCCACGGCCGGGAGCAGCGTCATGAGGACCACTGAGAAGCCCGCCGCGCGGCGCCCCTGACAGAACACGCGCACGGCCTCGTACACGGCCCCGGGGTCGGCGCCGTGTCGCAGGTCGCTGGCGCCGGGGTGCGCCACGCATACGTTGAGGTCGCCGTACGGGCGATAGTGCGCGTCCACTTCGTACGGCGCCGCAGCGATCATGTCGGCGATCCTCGCCGCCGCGGTGATCGACTTGAAGCTCTCGCAGGTCCGCGGCACCTGGCGCAGGGTCTGCGTCACGAAATCGAGCTCGGGGGCGGTGCCCGACCGGCCGATGATGCTGCCGCCATCCCAGACGATGACGCCCGGCTGGAAGAACGGGGACCACCCGTCGTCCCCGGCGGCGACACGGACGTAGCGCGAGTACTGGGCGCCGCCGTTGATCGAGAACCGCGACTCGAGCGTCGCGGCCGTCGCGGGAAGCGCCGCGACCAGCAGCAGCACGACGAGGCCGCCGCACAGGACTCCGCCCGCGGCGACCCGCTCACCGATCGATCTCCAGGACACGACCACCACCCCCAGACCGGGACGCACTTCTCCGACAGCGCGGCTCTCCGGCGCGCCGCGCCGGCGACCGCGAACGGCGCCGCGCGACCCACGGTGGAGACCACGTCCGCTCGAGTGTACACGCTCGACGCCGCGAGGGTGAGCGGGGGCCCGACGGGAGCGCGCGACGGCCTCGGCAGGCACATCGGGTTGTATAGGCCCTTCATATGGGGTTCACTGGTGCACGAATCTACTCACAGAGGCGCCCCCGCGCCCCACCCCCAGCAGATTCGTCTCCCCTTCCCTTGCGTGTGACGGACATGCCGTGCGGCGGGCGCGCGCCCGGGCGCAGACCGCCCTGCCGGACACAGGCCCAGCCGCTGCCCGGCAAGGACACTACGTGGAAAGGACACCGTGCGGATCAGACACATCGGGATCCTCATCGCCCTCGCCCTGCTCGCCATCGCCGTCCTGGCGACCCCGGCCTCAGCGGGACGACCGCCCCTCAAGCAACTGAAGAGCCAGCTGCGTGCCTCGAAGCAGGAACGCCAGAAGGTGCGCCTGCGTCTGCGTGTCGCCACGGCCAACCTGGCCGGCGCGCGTGAGCTCTACGCCGCGACACACACCGGCGACACCGGCGCCGAGCTCCCGGACCCGGCGGCCTCGACGGCCGCTCCACCGTCCGGAATGGACCAGGCGCTCGCCACCGGCCTCCTCGCCGACGGCGTCGTCAGCGGCGAGGAGATCGCCGCGCTCGAGGCGCGTGTGACCATGCTTCACTCGCTGGCGAAGCGCTGGACCGGCAAGATCGCCGGCCTCACGAAGCGCATCCACCGCATCGAGCAGATCGCGAAGTGGAACCGGCGCGGCGACTGGAAGCACCTGATCGACATCGCGGCCCGCGAGTACGGCGTCAGCGAGGCCGGTCTCTACCGGCTCATGATCCTCGAGTCGGGCGGGCAGCGGACCGTCGTGAGCGGCCCCTATCACGGGCTCTACCAGTTCATGCACCGCGAGTGGTCGGAGAGCTGGAACAAGTGGCGCGACCAGAGCATCTACGACGGCTGGGCGCAGATCCAGCTCGCGGCGCTCGCGATCAGCCGCGGCATGGGCCCGAGCATCTGGACCAACACGTACCGGATGGCCTTCTAGACACACCCCCTCCGGCGCCGGCGGCGTCCCCCCGCAGGGGCACGCCGCCGGCGCTCAGGTTCCCCCCGCAGTTGACCCGGGTTCAGCCCGCCGGGTGACGACCCGAGAGTCGCACTCCCGTAGGCTGACCTCAGGTCAACGGAACCCACGGGGAAAGGAACCCGCCATGAGTACCATCGAAGCCGCGCCAGCCATCGCCGACCCACGCCTGGACGTCGGCCTCGCCTTCAAGGGCGGCTGGGGCTCCTTCACCGCCGACATCGTCCCGCTGCTGGTCGGTGGCATCATCGCCGGTCTGCTCTCCGTGGTCACATTGGGCATACTTGCGGGCCCGCTGGTCGCCGGCCTCTACAAGATGGTCGCCGGTCGCATCCGCGACGGCCGCCGGGCGCAGATCGCCGACGTGTTCGGCTGCATGGACCGCTTCTGGGACTTCCTCGTCGCGGCGTTCGTCCTGGTCGTGCTGATCGGGCTCGCCTCCGTGACGATCGTCGGGGGCGTGCTGCTGGCAACCATCTGGATGTACGTGATCCCGCTCATGGTCGACCGCGGGCTGGGCGTGTACGACGCGATGGCCGCGAGCTACCACCTGGTCCGTGACAACGGCTTCTGGGAGCACCTCGCGCTCGTCGTCATGCTGATCGCCCTGAACGCGGTGGCGGACGGCCCGCTCGCGATCCTGACGGTGCCCTTCACCATCGCGACCGTCACGGCGGCGTACTTCGTCGCCGACGGCCGCGGCGACCTGGCCGAGCGGGTCTGACGCCGAGCTCCATCAGGCGCCGCGGCGTGAGCCGCGGCGCCTGAACGTCTCCGCATCGACGCCGTCGGTCCAGCCGCCGCGCGTGTCGAGGCGCACGTCGAACCGCTCGATGTACGGCTTGATGTCCAGCAGAGGGGTGCCGTCCAGAACGTCGACGTCCTCGATCAGGAGTACGTTGCCGCGGCGCTCGACCAGGCGCACCACGCTCATGCCGATCGGGTTCGGACGCACCGGGGTCCGCGTAGCGAAGACCCCATGCTCGACGTCTTCCAGAAACGGCATCCCCAGGAGCGGACCGGGACGCGAGCGGTGCAGCCAGTAGATCAGATGGACGTGCGAGAACCCCTCGATGTCGGTGAGTCCCTCGGCGTACTCCTCGAAGACCTCGACACGCCCGGTCTTGCCGTCCGCGCAGACAGGCTGGATAGGCGTCCCGTGCGGGTCGCTGTGGCCGGTATGGATCACGCCGATCGGCGTCAGCGTGAGCGGGGTGCGCGGGTCGTGGCGTTCAATCGGCTTCATCATGACAAGCCTACCTGAAGACAGGGCCGGCGCGCCGGACGCCGCGCTCACTCTCTGGTCGCGGCCCGCTCCGACGGCGGAGGGGTGATGGGCACGCGGCCGCGCTCGTCGAACGCGGCCGCGTGGGTGTGCTCGTAGAGCCGCCGGTAGAGCGGCGCGAGCAGGCCGGCGGCGACCGCCCAGGCGGCGAACGTGACCAGCAGGATCGCCTGCGCCGCCACGGGCCCGGCGCCGTTCCCGGCGGCGGCGTCGCCCTCCGCGACTCGCGCCAGCGCGGCGAGGGCGAGCGACGCGACGACCGCGACCGCGTAGTCGAGCGGAAGGCGCCAGAGCCAGCGCCGGTGCCACCACACGTTGCCCGGCCTGAAGAGCCGCCAGCCGTAGGCCGGGTTCAACAGGAACCAGAGAAGGTCCCAGAGCGCGCTCCAGGCGACCCAGGCGGCGAGGACGGCGAGTTCCGTCGCCGCCGTCCACACCACGCCGAACGCGAACGGCAGATGAAAGGAGAGCAGTGTGGCAAGGAACATCAGCAGGTTGTAGCCGGTGAGCGGCTTGCCACCGAGGACGAGACCGAAGACGCGCGCCGGAAGACCGGTCACGCGGTACGGCGTCGGCAGTCTCTCGGCCCAGCCGTAGGGACCCTCGATCTCGATCTCGACGGCGGCCATGACGACCGCGAGGACGCCGAGCAGCGGTGCGGCGACGGCGAGGGTCATGCGGCCTCGCCGGGACCGTCCGAATCCGGGTCGGCGCGCCGGACGCGCCCGCGGCCCCCGGTCTTCCGGAGCGCCACCAGCGCGAGCTGTTCGCGCAGAGCGGCGAGCGCCTCGTTGTTGCCGTCCTGACCGTAGGCGGCGAGCGCCGCCTCATGCTCGGGCAGCCGCTGGAGAAAGGCGCCGATCGCCTGCGGCGTCGGCGCCGCCGCGTACTCCCCGTACCCGAGTCGCTCGAGATAGCGCGCGTTGAGCACCTGCTCGAACTGGCCCGTGACGGGGATCGACAACGCCGGCTTGTGCAGATAGACGCACTCGGACAGGAGCGAGAACCCGCCGCCGGCGACGACGGCGCGCGCGGTCCTCAGGTCGTCGAGGAAGGCGGTCTCACTGAACGGCCGGTAGGTCAGGCGCCCGTCGACGAGGTCCTCGTCGAGATCGCGGCGTACGCCGTACAGCCGGCAGGGCAGACCCGTCTCGTGAAGCGCGCGCACCAGAGTCTCGCTGCCGGCCGCCGTCTGGTAGACGAGCAGATGCTCGCCCTGCTCCGCCTGGGCGGCGAGCACCGCCTCCCGCAAGACCGGCGCGACCAGCGTGGTCGCCTTGCGCCGCAGCGGCGGGCGGAAGAACGTCGGCACGATGGCGTGGTGCAGGCCCGCCGCCTTGGTCTTTGCGATGTGGCGGGCCAGCTCGAAGTCCAGTGTGTCGTCGCCGACGATGTCGTCATCGTGGCGGCAGCGGTCGAGCATCATGATGTTGTCGACGCTGATCGCCGGCACGCGCTCGCGGCGTGCGACCGTGAGCACGAACGACTCGAAGTCGCTGACGGCGACGTCGGGCTCGAAGTCGCGCACCACCTCGTAGAAGCTGCGCACCTGCGCCGGCCATCCGCTCACGGCGCCGCGCAGGTTCTGCAGGACCGTCTCCCAGCGACGGATGGCGTTGTCTTCATAGGCCAGGGAGAAGCCCAGGATCTCCCGCACTTCGGGGAAGCGCTGGGCGAGGTAATCGTGAGCGCGCCCCGACGCCACGATGAGCACGTCGTGATCGGAGACGATGTCGGTCAAGAACGCGTGTGAGCGGGTGGCGTGGCCCATGCCCTCGCCGGCCACGCCGTACAGGATCCGCACCGGTCCACCTCGTCGATCGAGATCTGTGCAGGACGACGTCGTATCACTCTACCCTGTCGAGGCTGCCGGATGCGCCGGGCCGCGAGTGTTACGGCCCGGCTCCGCGCGACGGGGCGGAGGTGGCGGTGGTGCGGCGCGGCGCGGTAGTCTGCCGGACGTGGAACCCCCTTCCCAGCTCAGCGACTTCACTGCCCGCCGGCTCTTCCTGTTCATCGTGATCCTCGGCGGGCTCTGCACGATCGGACCGTTCGCCACCGACCTGTACCTGCCGTCCCTCCCGACGGTGGCGGACGATCTCGGCGCGACGACGCAGGCCATCGCGCTCACCGTCACGACCTTTCTCGCCGGGCTGGCCCTGGGCCAGCTCGTGGCCGGCCCGCTCAGCGACGCCTACGGGCGGCGACTCCCGCTGATCGTCGGCCTCAGCGTGTTCGCCGCCTCGGCGCTGGCGTGCGCACTCACGCCGTCGGTGGAAGTGCTCATCGGCGTGCGCTTCGTGCAGGGGTTCGCCGGCGCCTCGGGCATCGTGATCGCCAATGCCGTGGTCACCGACTACGCGCGAGGACGCCAGGCGGCACGCCTGCTGTCGCGCCTGGCCCTGGTGAGCGGCCTGGCGCCGATCGTGGCTCCGCTCGTCGGCGCCCAGCTCCTGCGCGTGACCTCGTGGCGCGGGCTCTTCATCGTGCTGACGGGGATCGGCATCCTGCTGGTCTCGAGTGTCGTCTTCGGGCTCCGGGAGAGCCTGCCGCCGGAACGCCGCTCCGCGAGCGGCCTGCGGCCCACCCTGAAGACCATGGGCATGCTCAGCCGCGATCCGGGCTTCATGGGCTACGCGCTCACCAGTGCCCTGTCGTTCATGGCGTTCTTCGCCTATCTGGCCGGCTCGTCGCTCGTCTACCAGGAAAGCTACGGCGCCTCGCCGGTCCTCTTCAGCGTCCTGTTCGCGATGAACGCGATCGGCATGCTCGTCGCCAGCCAGGCCAACCACCGCCTGCTCACACGCTTCTCGCCGCGACAACTCCTCGCCGTCGGCCTCACCGGCGGTGCCCTGGCCGGCCTGGCCGTGCTGGTCGTGACGCTGGTCGGCGACCTCGGCCTGGCGGCGCTGGCGATACCGCTCTTCGTGCTGGTGGCCAGCCTCGGCATGGTCTTCCCCGACTCGACCGCGCTGGCGCTTTCGCTGCATCCGGAGGTCGCGGGCTCGGCCTCGGCCTACTTCGGCACGCTCCGCCTCGGACTCGGCGCCCTGGCGACGCCGCTGGTCGGCATCGGAGGAGCAGTCGGAGGCCTGCCGATGGCGCTCGTCATCGCGGTCTCGGGGATCGCCGCCCTGGGACTCTTCGTGGTCGTCGCCCGGCGTACGCGCGACGAGGTCGTCGTGACCGACACGCCCGAGGAGGCCGCAGCGGACATGCCGGTGGGGTGACACGAGCCGCCGCCGCGACGGCGCGCCTGTGCCCCTCCGGCCCCGATGCGGGTAGACTCTCGCCATCGCCGCGTCGAAGGAGGGAGCCAGGATGCTGTGCCAGATCGCGATGAAGATCGACGACGACACGCTCGAGAAGGTCCAGGAGCTTGAGCGCGAGCTCGGACTGACGCTCGTCGCATTCTCCTGCCGGACACTCGATCCCAAGCGCGAAGAACGACTCCAGAAGGTCATGGAAGAGCTCGGCCCGCAGCTGCAGGCCGAGCCCGCCGAGCCGGACGCCGAGCAACTGCGGCGCATCCGGGAGATGGAAGAGGCGACGGGTCTGTCCCTCGTGGCCGTGCGGCCGGCGCCCGGGGAGGCTCCGCCCGTCCCGACCACCGGCGGCCCGGTGTGAGCCTCCTGCGGACCACCCCCCGCGATGAGTAGCCCGGCCGGGCCCGGAGAACCCCCATCCGGCTTCGTCGTGCGATCGCCGGGCCGTGACGACCTCGACGGTATCGTCGCGGTGATGCGCGCCTCCGAGATCGCCGCGAGCGGCGACTCGCTGGTCACCCCGGGTGAGATCCTGTTCGATTGGGCGGACCCCCGCTTCTCACTCGAGCGCGACGCCTGGGCAGCCCTGGACGACGGAGGCCGGCTCCTCGCCTACGCCTATTCCTTCGGCAACGACCCTGCCGACCTGATCGACCTGTACGTCGTCGTCCACCCCGAAGCCGCCGAGCAAGGCCTGGACGACCACCTGCTCGGGCTGGCGCTGCGGCGGTGCCGCGAGCAGGCGGCGGAGGCCGGACTCGACCCCGCCGCCACCTCCGTTGGCGCGCCCTGCCTGCGCGGCGACGCGCGCCTGCGGGCGCTCCTCCAGCGCCGCGGGTTCGCCCACACCCGCGTCTTCCTGCGGATGGTCATCGATGTCGCCGACCTGCCGGCGCCGCCGGTGTGGCCCGATGGCATCGCCGTGACCGCGTTCCGGCCCGGCGCCGACGACCGCACGCTCCACGCGGTGATCGACGAGGCCTTCCTCGACCACTTCCACGCGAGACCGGTGCCGTACGACGCCTGGGCGGCCCAGGTCTACGGCGACGAGGACTTCGACCCGGATCTCGTGCTCATCGCCCACGACGGTGACGAGGCGGTCGGCGCCGTCGTCGCCCTTGCCCTCCCCGAGATGGGCGACATCGACCTGCTCGCGGTTCGCCGCCCCTGGCGTGGACACGGGCTGGGCACGGCCCTTCTGATCCACATGCTTCACCGGCTGGCCGCTCGCGGCTACGACCGCTGCTGCCTCGGAGTGGACGCGCAGAACACGACCGGCGCCGCCGGACTCTACCGTCGCGTCGGCATGCGTCCGCAGCGCGAGAACGACTTCTTCGAGCGTACGTTGGGCGAGGCCGACTAGCCTAGACGACCGCGAGAGCCTGCTCGAAGTCGGCGATGAGATCTCCGGAGTCCTCGATGCCGACGGAACAGCGCACGAGTCCCTCGGGGATGCCCATCGCCTCACGCTCCTCGGCGGTGCACTCGACGTGGCTGGTGGTCGCGGGGATGCCGACGAGCGTCTCGACAGCGCCGAGGGTGGCAGCCATCCGGGCCAGACGCAGACGCGGCAGCACCCTGCGCACGGCGTCGAAACCGCCGGCGAGCATGAAGCTGAGCACACCCCCATAGCCGCGCATCTGCCGTGCCGCAACGTCGTGGCCCGGGTGCGTCTCGAGGCCCGGGTAGTAGACGGCGGCGACCGCCGGCTGGCGCTGCAGCCAGCGTGCGAGGGCGAGCGCGTTCTCGTTGTGCTGCCGCACGCGCAGGGCGAGCGTCTTGATGCCGCGGATCAGCAGGTAGGCGGCCATCGGGTCCATCGACGAGCCGGTGATCTCCCGGTAGTGGTACACGCGGCTCACCAGATCGGACGGGCCGCAGAGCACGCCGCCGAGCGCGTCGGCATGGCCGCCGAGGAACTTGGTGGCGCTGTGCAGCACCAGATCGGTGCCCAGCGCCAGCGGGCTCTGGTTGATCGGCGTCGCGAACGTGTTGTCGGCGACGACGGTCGCCCCGGCCTCGTGTGCGGCGGCCGACAGCCGCCCGATGTCCATCACCTTCAGCGTCGGGTTGGTCGGCGTCTCGAGATAGAGGAGGTCGCAGCCCTCGGCGATCGCCGACTCGATCCCCCCGGCGTCGGTGGTGTCGCAGAGCTCCACCCGCACGCCGATGCGCGGCAGGAAGTCGGTGAACATCTGGTTCGTCCCCCCGTAGGTGTCCTTGACCGAGACCACGCGGTCGCCGGGCGAGAGCAGCGCCAGCAGGGTGTTGCTGATGGCCGCCATGCCGGTCGCGAAGCTGGTGGCGGCCTCGGCGCCTTCGAGGACCCGCACCTTGTCCTCGAAGGCGCTCGTCGTCGGGTTGGTGTTGCGCGTGTAGATGTGGCCCGGCGCGCGACCGAGAGAGGCGTCGATCCACGCATCGACGTCCGCGTACCCGAAGGCCGCGCTGTACGTGATCGGCACCTGCGTCGGACCCTCGTCGAGCGGCGCGGCTTCGCCCGCCCACACGGAGAGGGTGGCGGGCGACAGGTCCACGTTCGCGCCATCGCGACGGAGGTGCTGGGGGTCTATCATCGTGTGGCTCCTTCGCTCTCGGGTGTCGGTGGATGCCGCCGTGACGACGCTCATCCCCGCGTCAGTCTATCGTCTGGACGCGCACGCCGTCGCCCGCGCCCTGCCGACGCAGCCGCCCCCGTCAGGCGGACCCCTCAGGCCCGTCCAGGTCTCGGCAAGACGCGTCGTGCGCCAGAGCCTCGAGCTCGGCGCAACTCCGGGCGCCGGCGCCGCGCTGCACACACGCCCACTCGCGCCGCAGAGTCGGGGCGGCGACGAACACCCCGGTGAGCGCCACCGCCCCGCAGACGGCGAAGATCCAGCCGCCCACGGCGCCGTAGACGAGCGGCGCCACCAAGGTACCGATGAACGCCGCGCCCTGCATCGCCGTCTGCTCGAGTCCCTGGATGCTGCCGAGCCAGCGCGCCGGGCTCACCTGGACAAGAAAGGCCTGCTTGGCGGGGAAGGCGACGGCGAACCCCAGTCCGCCGACCACCGCAGCGGTGATGAAGACGACGGGCTCAGAGCTGAGCGCGAAGGCGAACCAGATCAGCGCCTGGACGCCGAATCCGGCGGTCATGAGGACGAACCGGCTGCGCCGGTCGGCGAGGCGACCGGCGGCGAACGACAGCAGCATGGGCGCGCTGAAGGCGATCCAGGTGAGACCGATGAACGCGAGCGAGTAGCCCAGCGAGTCGAGCCAGATACTCCAGACGACCTCCCAGGCGCCCATCGAGAACTCCGCCGTCGCGACCACCAGCAGGATCGCGAGCACCGGAGGCGTGAGCAGAGTGCGCACGCGCGGTCGCGCGGTCGGCCGTCGCCGGACCCGTGCCGCGTGCTCCGGCTCGCGGATCAGGAGAGCCAGGGCGAGCGCCGCCAGCAGAGACAGCGCCGAGCCGAAGATGAAGATGGCGTAGAAGGCCAGGAGGCCCTGGCCGCCTCCGAGCTCGTACAGGGGCCAGGCGAGCGCCGGGCCGATGAGCAGACCACCGAACTGGGCCGTCGTCCACCACCCGTACGCCTGACTGCGATTGCGCTCGGTGGTGATCTCGGCGATGAAGGCCTGTCCGGCCGGCACGACGAGTGCCACGCTGACTCCCTCGAGGAGGCGGAAGAGCACGAAGAGCCAGGGAGCGGTCGTCGTGACGAAGAGCAGCGTGGACACCGCATAGAGCAGTGTGCCGCCGACCAGCAGTGGCTTGCGGCCGACCCGGTCGCTGAGGCAGCCGGCCATCGGCGAGACCGTGAAGACGCCGACGAAGTACGCCGCCGCGATGACGCCGATCCACCACAGGGAGGCGCCGGCCTCCTGCTTCAGAAAGACCGGCAGATAGGGGAAGATCGCGCCGCCGCCCGCCCAGACGACGAAGTCGGCGGCGGCGACCACGAAGAGCTGACGGCGCCCGTGCGGCGTCGCCCAGGCGCCGTTCGGCGACGCCTCGCCGCCGTCCCGCGAAGCGCCGGGACGACTCCCGTCACCACCGCTCCGCCCATCCGGGAGGTCGCCGTTCATCGTGTGCCGATGGTCAGCCCCGGGGAGGTCCCGTAGCCCCGCCGTGCCACCGTCAGACCGAGCCGGATGCCATCGACCGCGCGAGCTCCGCACCCCACTCGCGCGCCCGCTCGATCTCGCCTTCGCGCAACGGACCGTGACGGCCCTTCACGATGAAACCGGCGGGCGAGGTCAGCCGCGAGTAGCCGGCGGCCTCGAGCGCCTTGGCGATCTCCGGCGCCCCACTCCCGAACGGGCCACGGACCTGCGTGTCGAACGCCGCCGACCTGCCGTGCCCGGCGGGCAGCGCGTCCAGCCATGAGCGCAGTGTCGGACAGGTGAGATCGGGCGCGGGACCCTTGCCCGGCTTGGCGCGGATCCCCTCGCGCATCCTGTCCGAGGAGAGTTTGAACCCGAAGACGGGAGCGCCCGCGACGATCAGGTCGACGCTGTCCAGATCCTCCCCCGCAGCCTCGGCGGTGCTCAGCACGCGCGCGGACTCACCGATCCCTTCAGCGATGGCACGGGCGACCGCGGCGGTGTTTCCCCACAGGGACTCGTAGACGACGAGGGCCTTCATGATCTCCACCTTTCCGTTCGTACCCGCCGGACGCGCCGGCGGCCGCTACGCGCGGCTCGCGCCGGCCCGGCGCCGCCGGCGGCGCCGGATCAGGACGATCGCCAGAACGACGAGCCCGACGATCGTCAGAGCGGCGATGACCGGCACGAGCAGCGCAAGCACCGTGATGATCGCGGCGCCGACGTCCTCGAGCGTCGACACCACCGGCGCCCCGGTGCCGGCCGTCGACACGTTCACGGCCGGGCGTGCGGTCGCCTTGACGGCGTGCACGCCACCGGCGATCAGCACACCGGCGACGAGCAGCACGACCGGTTCGACGGTACCCTGCCCCGAGGCCGAGACCGCGAGGAGGCCGCCCGCCGCCGGCCGCACCACGGTCTGGATGACGTCGTTGGCGTGGTCGACCGCAGGGACCTTGTCGGCGACGATCTCGACGATCAGCAGCGCGGCGACGACACCGATGACCCACCAGCTGCCGAGAGCGTCGAACGGCTCCCGCAACTGGACCCAGCCGAAGCGCTCTGCCAGGGCCACGGCGAACAGGGGGATGTAGGCGTTGACGCCGGCCGGCGCGGCCAGCGTGAGACCAGAGAGGACGTCCACGGTCGGCCTCCGTCATCCGACGACTGTCGTGCGAGTCCCGCCCATGATACCGGCATCGACGACGGGTGCGCCGCTACCTCACGCTAGTCGAGGAACTCCTGCAGACACTGGGCCTCGCGGTACGCCTTGAGCTTGCACAGCGTCTTGGCCTCGATCTGGCGGATGCGCTCGCGGGTGACGCCGAACACCTGGCCCACCTCCTCGAGAGTGCGCGGACGACCGTCTTCGAGACCGAACCGGAGCCTGAGGACGCTGCGTTCGCGGTGCGTGAGCAGGTTGAGCACGACGAGGATCTCCTCGCGCTGCACGATCCCGGCGACCTCCTCCACCGGTGAGGCGGAGTCCTTGTCCTCGACGAAGTCCCCGAGCTGCGCGTCGCCGTCGTCGCCGACCAGCTGGTGCAGGCTCGCCGGCTCCTGGCTGATCTTCTGGATCTCGCGCACCTTGATCGCCGTGACACCCATCTCGGCGGCGATCTCCTCAGGCGTGGGCTCGCGACCGATCTCCTGCACGAGCTGGCGCTGGACGCGAACGAGCTTGTTGATGTTCTCGACCATGTGCACCGGCACCCGGATGGTGCGTGACTGGTCGGCGAGCGCCCGGGTGATGGCCTGCCGGATCCACCAGGTGGCGTAGGTGCTGAACTTGAACCCTCGCCGGTAGTCGAACTTCTCCACGGCGCGGATGAGCCCGAGGTTGCCCTCCTGGATGAGGTCGAGCAGCGGCATGCCTCTGCCGACGTGCCGCTTGGCGATGCTCACCACGAGGCGCAGGTTCGACTCGATCAGCTTGCGCTTGGCGGCCTGGTCGTGCCGCTCGATGCGCTTGGCAAGGGCGACCTCCTCCACCGCCGTGAGCAGGGGGACCTTGCCCATCTCCAGGAAGTACATGCGCACGGGATCGCTGCTCGACGACTTCATGGAGAGGTCGAGCTTGGCCGGAGTCTCGTCGTCGTCGCTCGCCTCGGCGGCCGTATGGCTCTCGCCGGCGGCCGCCCCCGGCTCTTCCACGATCTCGATGCCGAGGTCGGCGAACGCATGCAGCAGCTCCTCGAGCTGCTCGGCGGTCACCTCCACGTCCTGCAACGCGGCCGCGATGTGAGCGGTGCTGAGGAAGCCCTGGGTGTTGCCCTCGTCGATGAGGCCACGGACCTCGTCGCTGCAGAGCAGGGTCGCGCCGGCAGTACCGATGTCGTCTGCGGGAAAGGCTTCGTGCACGCGGTCTCTTTCGTCCTTCGTCCTGGGCCCGGGGCCACGGGAGATGGCCAGTGCGATGAGGGTGCCGGCAGACCGGCGCCCGCTTCTCGCGGCGGGCGGCGCGGGCGCCGTGTCGGGCTGGGACCACGACGAGGACGTCTGGCGACGGGCGGAGCGAGAGCCCTAGTTTAGCAGGTGAACGCCGTCGGCGCGCCGCCGTGATCCTCCAACCCGAAGACGGCGACGGCGGCGCTCCCCGGCGCGACGGCCACCAGAGGCGGCGCTACTCCAGGCGCGTACCGGTGGTGAGCCCGGCGCCGGCGGCCCACTCACCGGCCGGCTGCTTGGCTCCACCCTCCGGCCGAACGCGCGTGACGCGCATGCGGCCGTCGGCGCACACGACGGTGAAGCCGGCGGCAGAGACCTCGACGATCTCGCCCATCGAGCCCGCGATGCCTGCGGGATCGCGGGCGGGTATGGGAGTGGCCTCGAAGACCTGCAGGGCCCGGCCGCCCCAGATGGTCCAGGCCCCCGGCGCCGGGTTGCAGCCACGGATCAGATCGTGGACCTGCCGCCACGGCTTGCCCCAGTCCAGGCGCGCGTTCTCGCGCTCGCACGGTCCCTCGTACGTCGCCCGCGAGTGATCCTGGGGGATCCGCGGGGCCTCGTCGGCCGCGATCAGGTCCACCGCCTCGAGCAGCGCCTCCACCCCCATCGGCAAGAGGCGGTCGAAGTAGACGGAACCGAGCGTGTCCTCCTCCGAGATCGGCGTGCGCTTCTGCAGCAGCACGTCGCCGGTGTCGATGCCGTCGTCGGGCCAGAACACGGAGAGTCCCGTCTCGACCTCGCCCTGGATGATCGGCCAGTTGATGGCGCTGCGCCCGCGATGCCGCGGAAGCAGCGACGGATGATACTGGATCGTGCCGCGCGTCGGGATGGCCAGGAACTCCTCCGGCACGATCAGGGTGACGAACGCCATCACCTGAAGGTCGGGCGAGAAGGCACGGAACTCGTCCCACACGGCCGGCTCGCGGAACGAAGCGGGCTGCAAGAGCGGGAGCCCGGCGGCGAGGGCGGACTCCTTGAGCGGATCGGGCCTGCCGCCCGCCTGCTCTGGCGCGGCGTAGACGGCGACCACATCGTCGCCGCGCCCCAGCAGCGCCTCCAGGACCGCCTTGCCGAACGCCTGCTGCCCGTGCACGACGATGCGCATTCGCGACTCCCTCCCGTCCACGACGGTCGCCTCCGCTACGCCGGGCGACCGCCTACCTCAGCTCCCGCCACGGACGGAGATGCTACCCCAGGCGCGCGGTGGATGCGGCGCGACGACGGCGTCTGTTACGAGCAGTGCCACAACGACGCCGAAGAGCACCCGGAGCGCAAGTGCGACGTGAGCATCTGCGTACCCGTGAAGCCGCTGCAGGACCGGGACGAGACGGGACGGGACGATCCGGACCGTCCCGCCCCGTCCCCTCAGCACTCGCCGGCGGACCGCCGCTCGGTGCCGTCATCGCCGGGTGACTGGCGAAAGCCGGCGCGGATGCCGATAGTGTCGTGGGAGCGCGGGCGCGAAGCCGTGCCGTGCCGTTCTGACGTCGAGCGGAGAGGGGTCTGATGAAGCCGACACACGAGAAGCATCAGGGCGCTGAGAAGGTCGTCACGACCCTGGAGAGGACGATCGTCCCCGACCAGATCCCCGCCGATGCGGAGAAGGTCCTTCCCTACGAGCTGGCCAAGTACGAGCAGAACGGCTACGGCCGGTGGAGCTACGGGGCCGGCCTCGAGCGCGAGCGGCGCCTCGACCTCATGCCGGCCGGGTACGGCGGCGGCTCGGCCGGAGTCGCCGCTACCGGCGACGCCAGACTCCTGCGCTTCTTCGCCATCACCGACATCCACATCACCGACGTGCAGTCTCCGGCGCAGGCGATCTTCTTCGGCTACAAGGGCTTTCTGTCGTCGGCATACTCGGGCGTCATGATGTACACGCACCACGTCCTCGACGCGGCGATGCAGACCGTCAACGCCATGCACGCTCAGGACCCGATCGACTTCGGCATCTCCCTGGGCGACACGTGCAACAACACGCAGCACAACGAACTGCGCTGGTACATCGACGTGCTGGACGGCAAGCACATCGATCCCGACTCCGGAGTGAAGGACGGCTCGCCCCGCGAGTCTCGGGCCGCGTTCCTCGACGCCTACGAGGCGACGGGGCTCGACGCGTCCATCCCCTGGTACCAGGCGCGCGGCAACCACGACCACTTCTGGACGGGGTTCCTGCGCGTCGACGACTACCTGCGCAAGACCTACGTCGGCGAGCAGATCCTCGACCTCGGCAACATCTTCCACGACCCGCGCGGCCCGGACAGCCGCGGCATCTACATGGGCTGCCTCGACGGACGCACGCCCTACGGAGACATCTTCGGTCTGGGTCCGGTCGCGGACTTCGCGACCCCCCCGAAGGTGCTCGCCGCCGACCCCGACCGCCGGTCTCTCTCCAAGAGCGAGTGGATGAGCGAGTTCTTCGAGACGTCGTCGAGCCCGAAGGGGCATGGATTCCCGCTCCACAACGTGGAGAGAGGCTTCGCCTGCTACACCTTCGAGCCGAAGGCGGACGTGCCGGTCAGGATCCTCGTGCTCGACGACACCCAGCGAGACGACGAGCCCTACGACAACGGCTACGGGCACGGCTCTCTCGACCGGGAGCGCTGGGACTGGCTCGTGCGCGAACTCGACAGAGGCCAGGCCGACGCCAAGCTGATGATCATCGCCGCGCACATCCCGATCGCCGTCGAGGAGGCGGGCTCTCCGATGGCCTGGGGCTCCGCCGCCTGCGTCTCCGTGGAGGACCTCATCGCCAAGCTCCACACCTATCCGAACCTCATCGCCTGGATCGCGGGGCATCGTCACCGCAACCCGGTCAAGGCGTTCGCGTCACCGGACGCCGACCACCCCGAGCTGGGCTTCTGGGAGATCGAGACCGCGTCGCTGAGGGACTTCCCGCAGCAGTTCCGCACCTTCGAGATCGTACTGGGCGGCGGCGACACCGTCTCGATCCTCGCCACCGACGTCGACCCGGCGATGGAGGACGGCTCGGCGGCCGCGACCTCGCGCACGTATGCCGTCGCGGCCCAGCAGATCTTCAAGAACCCCTTGGGCCTCGAGCCCTCGTGTTCGTACAACGCGGAGCTCGTGGTGCCGCTGAGCCCGGAGATGCAGGCGGAGCTGAAGCGGCACGGGGCGTGACCGCGGCAGACGAGCCGCGGGAGGGCGATACGTCTCAAGAGGAGGGGGGCCGCCTGCGGCGGCCCCCCTCCTTCGGACTGCTGTGGTCGGCGCGCCGGCCTACTCGTCTTCCTTCGGCTGCCAGACCTCCCAGACCCGCCCGACCAGGTCGGGGCCGGGCTTGAGGACCTTCTTGCCCGGCTCCCAGCCGGAGGGCGTGACCTCCTTGCCCCCCGTGGCGCGCACGTGCTGGTACGCCTTGACCTGCCGCAGCGTCTCCGCGACCTTGCGGCCGACCGGCGGCGTGAGCACCTCCATCGCCTGGATCACGCCGTCGGGGTCGATGATGAACCGGCCGCGGATGTTCACCCCCGCCTCATCGTCGTAGACGCCGTAGGCGGTACCCACACGACCCGCCGCGTCGGCGAGCATCGGGAAGGGGATGCCGCCCTCGGTCATCTTGGAGAGCTCGTTCTCGTCCCACATCTTGTGGACGAACTGCGAGTCCACGCTGGCGGAGAACACCTCGACGCCCAGAGCCTGGAACTCGTCGTACTTCTCGGCGACCGCCGAGATCTCGGTCGGTCAAACGAAGGTGAAGTCACCCGGGTAGAAGCACAGGACCACCCACTTGCCCAGGTAGTCGGACAGTTTCACCTTTGTGAACGTGCCCTTGTGGTAGGCGGGCGCCTCGAAGTCCGGCGCCTTGCGCCCGACCATGATGCTGCTCACACGCGTCTCCTTCTGGTCGTTGACCTGTGCGTCGTCCTTCATCGCCGGCTCCTCACCGACGACGGAACCCGTTGGACGGGCGCACCCGACGTCATCGTCTGCCATGTACGATCTCCCTCCTTCTCGCTGTCAGGAACCGACCTTGCTCACAGGGATACCCAAAGCGGCGGCAACGCCTTCACCGTAGGCCCGGTCGGCCTTGAGGCAGTTGGCGATGTGCCGCACCTTGACCTCCTCAGAGGAGTCGCCCATCGCGCGCCCCGTGTTGGCGAAGAGCGCCTCCCGCTGCGCGTCATTCATCAGGGCAAAGAGCAGGCGGGGCTGCGTGTAGTAGTCGTCGTCGTCGGCGCGGTAGTCGTAGCGATCGGCCGCGCCGTCGAGCGCCAGCGGCGGCTCCGCGTACTCGGGCTGCTCCTGCCACGTGCCGTTGCTGTTGGGCTCGTAGTGGGGCGTGGAGCCGTAGTTGCCGTCCACGCGCATCGCGCCGTCGCGGCTGTAGCCGTGCATCGGGCACCGCGGCGCGTTCACCGGGATCTGATGGTGGTTCACGCCCAGACGGTACCGCTGCGCGTCGCCGTAGCTGAACAGCCGCCCCTGCAGCATGCGGTCCGGGGAGAAGCCGATACCGGGGACGATGTTGGCGGGGTTGAACGCCGCCTGCTCGACGTCGGCGAAGTAGTTCTCGGGGTTCTTGTCCAACTCCATCACGCCGACCTCGTGCAGAGGGTAGTCGTCCTTGCGCCACACCTTGGTGAGGTCGAACGGGTGGAACTCATACGTCGCCGCGTCGGCCTCGGGCATCAGCTGGACAAAGAGCTTCCACCTGGGGAAGTCGCCGTTCTCGATGGCCTCGTACAGGTCGCGCTGGTGGCTCTCGCGGTCCACGCCGACGAGCTCCGCAGCCTCCTCGTCGGTGAGGTTCTTGATGCCCTGCTGGCAGACCCAGTGGAACTTGACCCAGGTGCGCTCACCGGCGGCGTTGATGAAGCTGTAGGTATGGCTGCCGAAGCCGTGCATGTGGCGGTAGCTCAGCGGGATGCCGCGCTCGCTCATCGTGATGGTGACCTGGTGGAGCGCCTCGGGCAGCAGCGTCCAGAAGTCCCAGTTGTTCTGCGCGCTGCGCAGGTTGGTCCGCGGGTCGCGCTTCACGGCATGGTTGAGGTCCGGGAACTTGAGCGGGTCACGGAAGAAGAAGACCGGCGTGTTGTTGCCGACGAGGTCCCAGTTGCCCTCGTCGGTGTACATCTTGACGGCGAAGCCGCGGATGTCGCGCTCGGCGTCCGCGGCTCCCCGTTCGCCGGCCACGGTGCTGAAGCGCACGAAGAGGTCGGTCTTCTTGCCGACCTCGCTGAAGACCTTGGCGCGGGTGTACGGCGTGATGTCGTGGGTGACGGTGAACGTGCCGAAGGCGCCGGACCCCTTGGCGTGCATCCGGCGCTCCGGGATCACCTCGCGGTCGAAGTTGGCGAGCTTCTCCAGGTACCAGACGTCCTGCAGCAGCATCGGCCCGCGCTTGCCGGCGGTGAGGGAGTCCTGGTTGTTCGGGACGGGCGCCCCGAAGTTGGTGGTGAGCTTGTCGTGCTTCTCGTCAGTCATGGTCACGCTCCTTGGTGCGGCAGTCATTGCAGATCCCCCGCAGCTGGACCTCGATCGACTCGACGCTGCCGAAGGGCGCGGCCCCGCGCGCAGCGCTCACCGCGTCCAACTCCTGGTCGTCCACGTCACGGATCAAGCCGCAGCGGGTGCAGACGAAGTGGTGATGGTGCGCGGTGTTGGCGTCATAGCGCGCCGGCCCGGGCGTCGCGGTGACGCGCTTGACGAGCCCGAGGCCATCGAGCGTCGCCAGGGTCCGGTATACGGTGTCCAGCGAGATCGTGGGCACGCGCTCGCGCACGGCGCGGTAGATGCTCTCGACGTCCGGGTGCCGGTCGCTCTGAGCGACCTCCCGGACGACCTCGAGCCGCTGATGCGTGAGACGGAGTCCGGATGCGCGAAGCGCGTGCGAGAGCGAGTCGATCCGGCGTTCCACCTCATCGGTCGCGACGGCCATCGCCACCTCCCTTCTGCAATAGGAACCTATATAGGAAGCGACTGACAATAACAACCGTTGAGCCGTTGGCGCCGCGCGACACCGCCCGGCGTCGACCCCTCCGCGCAAGCTCGTCGAGCCGGCCTGCTTCAGGGTACGTACAGCTCGTCGATCTCGCAGGAGTAGAGGCGCAGGAACTCGTGGCGCCGCAGCTTGAGGGTCTGGGAGAGTTCGTGGCCGATCCGGAAGTCCTCGAGCCACAGACGCACGCGGTGCACACGCTCGTAGGGGGTGAAGCGGCGGGCGTCGCCGCTGATGACGCTGGCGAGGTGACGGTAGTGCCTGAGGATGCGCTCGTCGGCGATGAGAGCGCGCAGGTCGTCCGCGGCGAGCCCGAGCCGGCGGGCGAGCTGTTCGAGGTGAGGGCGGCTGGGCGCGACGAAGGCGGCCACGTACGGCCGCCCCTCGCCCACCACGACCGCCCTGTCGATCCACTCGCTGGCGCAGAGCTCGTTCTCCAGGTACGGCGCGTTGACGTTCTCGCCGTTGGTGAGCACCGGCGTGTCGTCGAGGCGGCCGAGGACGCGCAGGCTGCCGTCGGCGTGCACGAGCGCCAGATCGTGCGTGTCCAGCCAGCCATCGGGGCCGGGCACCTCCGCCGTGCGCTCCGGGTCCTTGTAGTAGCCGCGCATGATGTTGGGCCCGCGGACCTGCAGGCGGCCCACAGCACCCGGGCGGCACGGGCCGCCGTCCTCGCCGGCGAGGCGATGCTCCATGCCGCGGATGACGTGCCCGGTGGTCCGCAGCATGCGATGGTGCGGGTCCCTCATGGCCATCACCACGATGGCCTCGGTCATCCCGTAGCCCTCCAGCAGCGGCATCCCGGCGGCGTCGAAGAACTCGTCGACCGTGTCGGGCAGCGGGCCGCCGCCGACACAGGGAAAGCGGAGGCTCCCGCCGAGCCCGGCGCGGACCTCGCGGAAGACGAGGCGGTCGGCCAGCGCGTGGAACGGCCTCAGGGTCGCGCTCGCGACCCTGGCCCACGCGCGCACCGCCGCCCGCAAGACCGGGCCGCGCGGCCGGATCTCGGGCTCGCGGCCCTCCAGCACGCGCCGCGCGCGGGCCGACACCAGCGAGCGCCCGATCAGCCAGCGTGCGAGCTTGCGCCGGAACGGCGGCCGGCCGTCGATCTTGAGAAACACGCCCTTGTACAGCTTGACCCACAGCTCCGGCACGGTGGCCATGACGACCGGCTGCACGGCCCTGAGGTCGCCGCGCAGCGTCAGAACGTGGCTGTAGTGGATGCAGCAGCCTTTGCTCAGGTACATGAGCTGCATCTGCCGCTCGTAGGCGTGCCACGGCTGCAGCACGCTGATCACCGGCACGCGCTCGATGTGGAGCAGCTCGGGGAGCTCGCGCAGGTTGAGCTCGTAATTGGCGTGCGTGAGCGCGACTCCCTTGGGAGCGCCGGTGGTGCCCGAGGTGTAGATGACCGTCGCGAGATCCTCCGGCTCCACCTCGTCGCGGCGGCGGCGCACCTCCGCGCCCTCCGCCGGCCACGCCGCCTCACCGCGCGCCGTCAGCTCCGCGAGCGTGTACACGGCGCAGGCGCCGGGACCGGCCGGCGGCGGCCCGGCGGCGGCGCCGGACTCGCCCTCTTCCGCGTCCGCCTCCTCGATGACCACCGCCGCACGCAGGCCGGGCAGCGTGTCGTGCAGGGGCGGGAGCTGAGCCGGATCCTCCAGAATGACGACCGCCGGCTCCGCGTGCCGCAGGATCGCCTCGAGGATGCCGGGCGGCGTGTCCGAAGCGCGCGGCACGTCCACGGCGCCGAGGAAGTGGATGGCGAGACTGCACACCATCCACTCGGGGCGGTTGTCGCAGACCAGCGCCACGAGCTCGCCGCGGCGTACGCCGAGCTCGCGCGCGAGCGCGAGCGCGAGCGCGCTCGCGCGCCGGTCCAGCTCGTCGTAGGTGAAGGGGGTGAAGACCCCGTCCACGCGCCGGCTGAGCGCCGGCTCGGCGCCGTACTGCCGGACCCAGCTCGCGAACAGCCGCGGCAGCGTCGCCGTCGCTGCTGGGGCCGGACCAGATGCCGATGCTGCTGCCATGCTCCCCCGCACGGGACTGCCGGTCATCCCCGGAGCCGGCTCCGCCTCATTTGTCCACGGGCGCCGTCCGCGTGTCAACTTGGAGCACCGCATGAGACCGACACCGGCGCGCGCAGGCGGGAGCCAGCCACCGGATAGCCCGGAATTACCATGAAAATCGGTCGTCTATGGCCCGATTTTCATGGTAGAATGCCTCCATGATCCCACGCCCCCGTCTTCTCTCGTCCATCCAGACGGCACTCGACCGCAGCCCCGTGGTGGTCCTGACCGGGCCCCGCCAGTGCGGCAAGACCACGCTGGCGCGCCTGCTCGTCGCTCCCGACTCCGTCAACTACTTCGACCTCGAGGACCCGGCGAGCCTGGCTCGCCTGGACGAGCCGATGACCGCCCTCGTGCCGCTCGAGGGGCTCGTCGTCGTCGACGAGGTGCAGCGCCGTCCCGACCTGTTCGCCGTGCTCAGGGTACTGGCGGACAGGTCTCCCTCCCCCGCTCGGTTCCTGATACTCGGCAGTGCGTCCGGCGAGTTGCTGCGCCAGACGTCCGAGAGCCTGGCCGGGCGGTCGGAACGTGTCGTGATGAGTGGGTTCATTCTGGATGAGACCGGCGCCGAAGCGGCGGACATGCTGTGGCGCCGAGGAGGCCTCCCCCGCTCCTACCTCAGCCGTGACGAGCCCGACAGCGTCGCGTGGCGTGGGGAGTTCATCCAGCACGTCCTCGAGCGTGACCTGCCGCAGTGGGGCGTCCGCGTTCCGGCCGTGGCACTGAGCCGCTTCTGGACCATCCTCGCCCACTACCACGCCCAGACCTGGAGCGCCGCGGACGCTGCGTCGGCGCTCGGCCTAGGCACCAAGGCCGTGCGCCACTACCTCGACCTGCTCACCGACGCCTACATGGTCCGTCAGCTCCAGCCGTGGCACGCCAACCTGCGCAAGCGGCAGGTCAAGGCGCCCAAGGTGTACGTGCGCGACAGCGGGCTCCTGCACAGGCTCCTCGGCATCGGCACGGAGCGAGAGCTGCTCACCCATCCCAAGGTGGGAGCATCCTGGGAGGGTTTCGTCATCGAGCAGGTCCTGGCGACGGAGCCCCACGACGACGCCTACTTCTGGGCCTCCCACCAAGGCGCCGAGATCGATCTCGTCCTGCGCCGCGGTGA
>Ga0172370_10000663_pt1 | contig 53700 bp, 86 predicted proteins | sample LakKiv5m_FD_114538 | JGI IMG/M metagenome (GOLD analysis project Ga0172370, IMG submission 114538) | Freshwater microbial communities from Kabuno Bay, South-Kivu, Congo - kab_022012_11.5m | ecosystem: Environmental > Aquatic > Freshwater > Lake | place: Democratic Republic of the Congo...
AACGCATGGTGAAAAGGATACGCTCATGATAGACACTAATGGGAAAATGTCAGCGGGAGTGCGGATTAGCTGGACGGTCATATTTTCTGCCCTTTTGGTAATGATAGGCTCAGTTATCGGTTACAACCTAAGTGAGACACGGGCGGTTTCTGACAAGTTAAGCGCAAAATGTGACATCTTGCAGAACACAAAACTTGACTCAGTAATTTACTGGGATGAGCATCGTAGGCTACAGGACTATATAGCCAAGGAACTCACAGACATAAAAAGCGGGCAACGAGAGTTGCAAAAAATGCTGGTGGATGCACTGCAAGTAAAACCAATGGCGAGGCGATGATGAACATTGACTGGTATCTGTTCAGTTTATATACCACTCGTTACATGATGGGGCAATGGTATATTGATGTTCCTCGATATAATTTACCTGAGCATTGAGAAGCTAATTGTGGTGTTAGATAAGAGGTGCAAATGAAACAGTTTGTCATAGCAAATTTTGGAAAAGCCTCAAGCTCATTCAGCCAATGGAGTGTAATGGAATCACAACCAGAAGCACCAAATATAAGGACCTGTTATAATACACAAATATGCAGCAAATGTGGCTGTAATATTATGGGAACGATTACTTATTATAGAAATGGTCAGCCTATTTGTCATTCCTGTGCGTTTCCACCGCTTTATCAACCAAGCTACTGTCCACACTGCGGAGGACAATTATAATGTGCTGGAAAAGACATTTAGCATTATTAATATGGCACAACGTGAGATAAACCAGGTAATAACATAGGAGGTTTTATGCTGAAAACTGTAGTAACTATATGGATGTTAATCTCAGTAATATGGTGTTCTTTCTGCTTCGGAATGGAAGTAAAGACAAGGGCATTATCTAATGATATTACTCTTGGATGGGACCATGATGGTATTAATGTAACTGGATTTGAAATAGAAATGGGAACAGTAATAGGAGGTCCTTATCCTACTAAGTTTACTGTCCCGGGGGCTACTACAAGAACTTATCCTATCGTAAACTTCTGGGTAACTTTTACGGGAAACAAATATTGCTTTAGGGCTTATGCTGTAAACAGCACTATGAAAAGTGCTCCAAGTAATGAGGCTTGTTGCACCAGACCTACTACTACAACTACATCAGTTATTCCGACCACGACAACGACAAGCATACCGACTACTACGAGCAGCATTCCGACTACGACTACAACGAGTATCCATGTACCAACTGCACCAACTAACATAAGGATTTACTAATATGAATATAACTTGTATGCGTTGGTCTATTTTCTTAGCTTTAATATTTTGGGTATTTACTATTGCAGTATGTTTTGGGCAAACCACTACTGCACCAGTAACTACTACCGTAGTAGCTAAGGGTAAAACAGTATTTATAGGGTGGCAGCACACCAATTCCAATCCTGATAATTACGTTTATACTGTCCATTATGAAGAAATAAGAAATATGACTCAGTGTCACTATTCTTCCAGATTTAAACTTGATATACAGGTTGACGGTAGGACATTTGACGCTATCTGTGATTGGTGTGCTGTATTTGGTGGGCTTCCAATGGCTATTAAAATTAAAGCACATGATAAAAGAACTGGGTTAGATAGCCCGTGGTCAAGTGAAGTTTCGTATCAAGGAGGTTGTCCATAATGGGAGTTTTATCCGCAATCTCTACGGATGAATTATTAGAAATGGTTGCAAAAGAAGGGAATGTAAATCGTGCAGCTAAAAAACTTGGAGTCCATCCTAACGGAATTTATGCACGAATAAAAAATCATGAGAGTAAGAAGATATTACCAATAGGAGTACCTCTTGCCAATGCAATAGAACAAGAGCATTTTAATCGATATAAACTGGAAATAGATTTTACAGACGATTCCGACCTTTACCATATAGTTTTAGAAGTAGCTAACAAACAAAGAAGAAGCATGGAGGAACAGATAAAGTATATCCTTGAATTCTATCTGATTAATGGGGGAGGTGGAATATTTAATGGTAAAGAAAAAATGTGAATTTGGGAAAATTTCAATTAGTAGGGCAAAAGTAAACAGGATGATGATTTATCAACCAAACTACTGCCCACACTGCGGAGGACAGTTATAATGTCCACATGGTTCTGTTCAAAAACTAAAGCCGATTGTGATAGACAAACAGCAGCATTAAAAAGAGAAATTAATGATTATAAAACATGGGCTGCTATTCTTCAGGCTGATCAAGCTAAAGTGAAGGCAGAACTTGCACAAGCCAACGCACGTATAGATGACCATTATAAATTCATGTCTGAAGGGCTCCCGTCAATGGCTGAAATGGTAGCGGATGGTCGAGCCAAGAAGTTTGAGACGTATCAGTTCCAGAGACAGTACACCAAGCAGACGGGAAGGACACTGACATCGAGCCAACCTTTATCCGGAGATACCACAAAAACTCACTGGATAGACTGCGGGTATAATAACTGGCGGCTTCCCCGTGATGTGTTTATGCAGATAGTAGCGAAGAGTAGGGTTGACCGTTTTAAATATGTCTGTGTAGCTGGCGAAAATAATAGACCGTTTATCTGCAATGACTTTGCCTATGCCTTCTTTGGGGAAATGCAGTCGGGTCCATGGTGGGATTGCTTTATTGGTTGTGTGTTTATAACAAATCCCGGACATCGGGTCAATATGGTTTGGTTTACTGGAGAAGAACAACTTCAACTGTTTGAGCCACAGGCAGACTACCTTTTCCCGATTAACATGACACAACGTGAAATTAAACAGGTGATAACCTAAAATACTATAGCTGATTTTTCAATACCAATAAGAACTGGACCAGCTCAAATAAACTGTCAAACAGACGATAACCATATAATCCCGAAGCAATAGGGAGAATAAAATGCAAAAGTATGCATATCTTCAAGGTGTAAACCTCTATAACAACGGAAACAATCTAAGAGGATGTGTTAACGATTGCGTTGATATCCGAGATAGAATGGTACAAAAATATAAAGTCCAGCCAGATAATATCCGTATGTTAACAGATTATAGAGCTACTACGAAGGCAGAACTGGAACATCTTGATTGGTTGATAGCTTGTTGTAGTTCTACAGAACAGGATTACTTAATATTTCAAAACAGTTCTCACGGAACGAACTTTAGAATACGAGATACTGGTGGAAATCTTAATCCGTGGTTATCCGATGTAATATGTCCAAGTGATTTTGATTGGGATAAGAACTTTATTTCTGCCGAGATGCTTCATGAAAAATTCGATAAGATACCGCCTAATACTACACTATTTTTTATTAGCGATAGTTGTTGTTCAGGAAATCTGGTGAAGGCTTTTTCTCAAATTGATTCTATCCCAAGAAGAATGATACCTCCTGAAGATATCCAATCAAGAAGTATTGGTCAAAAGATGATGAACAATTCGTTACAGAATTATGTGTCTAAAATTGATTCAGTTAATATAATTTTTCTTTCCGGATGCCAGTCAGATCAAACTTCTTCGGATGCATTTATTAACGGTAGATACAATGGGGCACTGACAGCAGGGTTGAAGACTGTAATAGATAATATTCCAGAAGTACATTACCTAATGGCACATCAAGAAATACATAAATATCTAAATGAAAATGGATTCGACCAGGAACCAGAACTGAAAGCGAGAGAAGCTCTGTTAAGTAGTATGATATTTGGGGGAGTAGAATGATGCGCATTGCAGTAGATTTTGACGAAACTCTTACAGCTGGTAATCACTCGATTCACAATTACTTGGAGATGGAGCCTAATATTACAACGATTAATAAAGTAAATGAATCGTATGATCTGGGTAACGAAATATTTATTTACACTACAAGAAAACACATCGAACATGACAGTCTAATAGACTGGTTAGACGATAACGGAGTAAAATACGATCATCTTGAGTGCGGAAAACTCATGGCTGATATGTATATCGACAATAATAGTCGTAAAGTTTCCGAAGACTGGAGTTTTAATACTTCAAAACCGATGACTCCAAGCGGGTGGAAACCAGACACAGTTACTGATGTATACGATGGTTTCTATCTCAAGATCAACATAACTGCAGTCATGCTTACTTGGAAAAAAATTAAAGCATGGCTCAAAAACAGAAAAGGAGAGCGAGTATGAAGAAAATTGTAGTGTTGTTTGCTTTACTGGCTATCGTATGTAGTGGGTGTAATTCACCTACTACTCCACCTCCACCTCCTGAAAACGGAGTTTTCGTCCCAAGTCCTCTGCTAACAAAAGCTGTTAACTTAGGGTGTACTACCACAAAGTTTTTTATGACAGTGCACTCGTACTGGGGATTTGTAAGACCTTTTATCCCTGCAAATGTTACTTCAATTGCAGTTCCTGCGATCAACTTATTCAAGGCAGGTCTCCGTTCTTACAACGATGCAATTATTGCCTGTTACAACAATAAAAAAGACCCAACTAACTTCGAGCAGCTTGAGAAGGACCTGTTGGCATTAAAAGAATCTGTCATGCCGATTATACAGGAGATAATGACTTTGATTAATAGTAACAAGCCTTCCGATACAACAGTTAATGCTACTAAAGAGATGAAGGCAACAATGGAATCAAAAGCAATGTTTTCATGTACGATAGATGAACTCATCAATATGAATGATAAGTTAAAAACATTACCTGACATTTCTTAATAGATAGGTGACTACGATGGAAGAGAGTGCAAAATTATTATTTGATACAAGATTAATTATTGTAGCGTTTTTCGTGAATATTCTTGTGGAAGTTTTTAAAAGAATAACTCCGGATAAAAAAATATATGACCCGAGAATATTCCTTGTGCTCTTTTCCATCACCCTATCGTTGATAAAATGTTATATCTATAAATATTGTACTGCTGAAAATGTTTTCATGGAAATAGTTATTACTGCAATAATAGCTTCCGGAATGTATGAAATAGGATGGAAGCATCTTCTTAAATTTTTTATAAGTAAATTTCTTCCTAAAGATATTATTGAAGAAACTACAGTTGAAGAAAATAAGGAAACAAAATAATGGGTAGTTTAGTTCCAGAACAGCATAAATTTGTTATGGATTTAATATTACTTTTTAATGAAATAGATAAGCAGGGGCTTTTTATTTCCCCAAGAGAACTACGCAGAAATAATGACCCTCTTCCTTGCATATATTGTGGTGGGATAAATACTGTTCAAAAAATGCTTGTTAAAAAAGGTGTTTCTTGGACGTTTAACAGCAGGCATCTTAATTCACTTGCTATTGATATTGTTATCTTCAAAAAAGAAGATGATTCATATAAATTAATTAATGCTGACGATTATAAACCTTTTGGTGATTACTGGGAAAGTTTGTCAAAGGAAAACATTCACTCCTTGAGAAAAGGATGGGATGTTAAAGATGTTTATCACTTTGAAAGAAGGATATAGACAATGAAAATAGGAACTACTCTTTACAGTACAAATTCAACGTATAACGGAAAATGGACAGAAATAGCTGAAAAATGTGATTGGCTTGTTTCTTCTGTTGTAAATTATAACAGTGCCATCACAAGTGCTCCAAGTGCTACGCTACTTTATAGAACATTTGGAAGTTTATCTATGACTGTTCCGACAACTAAAACAAATGCATGGGGGGATATTGATTCAGGTATGATATTTCCTGATAAAGATACCTCGAATGATTCTGAGGATACTACGACATTAAGTGAACATAGATACATAATGAACTTGAGTGACCCTGATTATGTAGCGAATAAAATAACAGAACTTGATTATATCTATGCCAATTATTCTCTTTTTGCTGGATTTATTATTGATATACTTCCATATGAAGCAACCACATTGACATGGAATATATCTACTGCAAACAAAACTTATTATAGGCAACTTGTTCAAGCGTTTCTTCTACAAATTCAATATGAATTTTCCAGCAAAATAATTATCCCTAATTGTTATCCAATTACAAGTAGCCCTGTCGGTGACTATTCACTCGCTAAAATAGCAAGTGGGGAAATGCAAGAATGGAGAGTTGGTTCTGATAGTATGGATTGGTCTGAATTATTATCATATTTAGTAAACCATATTACATATTGTCCAACGAAATATTTCTTTTTGTATTGTACAACAGCAACAGATATATCTGCACAAAATAATAGGGATTTATTTAGAGTTATGGGAAATAAATCTGAATATCTTGTACTATTAACTGATATGTTTGATACTGATGCACTTGAAGAAGTTCCTTGAGTGCTAAAGGAGAAATAAAATGGCTATCGTGTCTAATGATGAAATGCTTACTTATCTTGGAATTTCAAATCCGTATTTTATCATAACATCTGTCAATGACGCATTAGTGTTCAGAGTATCTGTGACAAACACTCCCATCGACATTCCTGATGGAACATATGGTGCGACCGAATTGTGTGCGGCTGTAAAATCATGCCTCGATACGGCTTTCACTCCTCTAACATTCACAGTTTCATACGACTCAGATACTTGTAAATTTACTATAACTCCTTCTGCTGGAACTCTTGCCTATATCAACACAGGCTCTGATGGAGGATATACTCTCGGATTTACTCAGGACCATACAGCTGCCACCTCTCTTACAAGTGACATAGAGGCAGGAGCGCAGAATTCTGTTCTTCTTTCTATTAGAGATGCAGCAGAGGAATATGTGCAGAATGTATATTGCAGGAGAAACTTCGAACTCACAAGTTACAAAGAAAGATATGACGGGAAAGGAACCAGAACTCTTACTCTGAAGAATGCTCCTGTCGTCTCCCTCACGAAGCTCTCTATAGGAACAGTTGATGTTGTAAAAGTTTGCAATACTTCTTCTTATACCTCCTCCACTGTTTCTGTTTCATCTACAGGTCTCAATCTCATGAAAGATGATGTTGTCGATTCTTCTATTGTCTTTCTAACTTATGACACAATAGGAAAAGTTGTAAATGCAATTAACGCACTCGGAAACTCATGGAGTGCATCATCTCTCTGTAGCATCTATGATAATTATAAGTCGACAGAGCTCATTGACATGATGGGAGCAAATTGCATTGATAGTAACTGGGTATATCTCCAGGTCCCAGACAAGCCCGAGGATACATTTGATGTCTATGCAGAAAGAGGGCAAATAGTTCTACCGGGACGGAGTGATTCTCTCTTGAGAGATGCTCGCGCAATGGCTGTAAACTATGAAGATAACCCTCATTGGGATTCATATTGTAATTTAGTGTTCCCGACAGGGAATAGAAATATCTTTGTGAATTACACTGCCGGATACACATCTGCCAATATGCCCGCTGACTTGAAGCTTGCAATAAAAATAATAACGAAGACGCTCTACGGGGCAACAATGCAGGATACATTCGGAGTGAGGAATTACTCAGTTGACAGAATTTCGATGACTCTGGATGATTCTGAGATTCCAATGGAAGCAAAAACAATTCTCAATAGATACAGGAAGACATTGATATGAGCATGATTGGACCTTCTTCAACTCTCTATCTTCAAAAATTTTCCTCGACTGTTAATTCAGAAGGAGGAGTTGAAGATGCATGGGCTACCGTTGCTTCTCTCACAGGAGTCATTCAGAAACTCGAAGGGAAGGAAGCTCTTGATGCTCTTGGATTGAAAGTTGTCTCAACTCATATGTTCTATCTGAAATATCCCTTTATGAAATATTCCATAACGGAACAGGATAGATTTATCCTTGGAAGCAGGATTTTCAATATCAGAGAGATAATAAATCCAGGAGAGCAGAATTGGTTTTTAGAAATTAAATTACAAGAAATAAAATAAGAAAAAAATAAAAAAAATTGAAAAAAATATCATGGGACTAATTTTAGTCCCATTTTTATTGACTAAAAAAATTTTATAAAAATTAAAAATAATGGTTGACAAAGGTTTTAAAATATCCTACAATATTATTAATTTTAAAAATTAATCTTATTGGAGGAGAAGATGAAATCGCTCCCATTCAAAAAAACACATTCTTTCAAATGCACATTCTGCGGAAGGTCTCATAGAGTAAAAATATTTCCAGATTGCCCGAGACAGAAATTTGACAAGGAGTGCGAATGCGGAGCAATATGCGAGGCCGAGGCAGAAACGATTTCGAGAAACAATCAGATTCATATTTCCAAGTTCACATTTCAGTGGGCCAGATAAAGATTTTTTCAAGTAACTGACGAAGACAAAATTTGGATTCAGTAACAACTAACTACAAGGAGACCCAGACAATGATGGTATCAAAAGAAAGCTTAATTTTTTTCGAAGAGCTGGCAAAGAAGCAAACAAGAATCTTTCCGGATGCATGCGACTCCGGATACCTCCTCAACTCTCCAGAAGAAAAAGCTCTCATCCGGGCGCACCTCTGCAAGCTGATGGCGACATATAAATACGTCGCAAAGACCCACCCGATGCGCTCATCCGACTCACACAAAGAAGTAGTCATCGGAATTCCGGTCGAGGAAGAGAATAAGAGAATGTTCGGAATCGAGCTGACAGTCTCCTATCTTTCTCACAAGAAACTTGAGTGGATAGATGTTTTCATTCAGAGAAAAGACCTTGGAAGAGGGGATGCAGATTTCTTTCAGCCGGAAGAGGTCTTTTGGAAACTCTATAAACTCGGTCGTTGCGAAGAATTCAAAATTTCTACATTCTAAGGAGAAGAAAAATGATTCAACACACCGGAGCAACAATAACAAGGGGAAGGGCTATCAAGCTTGAGGGAATGAAGATGACGTTCGAGTGCAAAAACGGACATATCCAGTCAACAGATTACTCGAAACAATCCATATCTCCCCAAGGAGTCGAATTTCTTTTCTCACATTATCAGAAAGGTCTCTCGCTCTTTTGCAGAGAGTGCAAGAAAGATATCATCATCGAGAAGAAGAGAAAGAGAACGATATGAGCTCCATCAGATGTGAAGCGAAAATATTCGACGAATTCGTCGAATGCGATTTAATATTCGTTAGATGCCCGAGAAGCAAAGTCGAAGGAAGCAGATATTGCTTCCTTCACAAAACCTGTACTCACTCCCCCGTCGAAGTAGAGAAGAAGGGAGAGAAAAAAATCGTCTGCTCAATCTGCGGAGTAGAAATTTCAAGTCATCTATTAAGAGGAAGGAGAAAAAAATGAATCCACGTCTTACAATCACAGAGATAAATCTCATGTCAGAGACAAGAATAAAAGTCAAAGAGGCATTTCGCCAGCTCAGAAAAGAAGGGTTCATCGCAAGAGCGAATCATCTCTGCTGCTCAAATTGTGCCGGATACAATTTAACAGAGAAGGCGACGGAAGATGTTGAATTAGGGAAAAAGAAAAAAGAAGAAATCAAAGGATGTGTCTTCTGGCACAACCAAGACGATGAAAGCTTCAACAGAAGAGGGATTTTATTCCTCTCTTTCGGAAATCTTCATTCACAACAGATAGGAGATATCGGAATTGGAACCCTCGAAGTCGGAAAGAGAGTTGTCGAGGTATTGAGAGAAAAAGGGCTCGATGTTGAGTGGCCTGAAGATACATCAATTAGAATCGAAGTCTTTGCCTTCAGGAGATTGAACGATGCCGCCTGAAAACTTAGGGATTGTCTGGTACAAAGGTCAATTTCGATATGCAATCTCAATCAAAGAACTCAAGAGAGAAAGATTCGAAGCAGTTCTTGTAAGCAGGAAAAAAATAATTATTAAGAAGGAAGAAATCAAACGAATGCCGAAAAAAAATTTTTCATAAAAAATAAAATACCATTTCCAGTCCCGTCATTATTGACTAAAAAAATTTTATAAAAATTAAAAATAATGGTTGACAAAGGTTTTAAAATATGCTATAATATTATTAAATTTAAAAATTAATATGTCGATGTTGCATAGGGAGAATCAGATATGATGCCATTTATCCACGATGACGGAGGAAGAGCAGAAGCAGGGTATAAAGGGCTCGCAAACGATTGCGTTGTCAGAGCCATCGCTATCGCATCCGGACTACCCTACCAGGAAGTATATGACGCAATTAACTCTCTCAGCCTTAAAGAGAGAGTAACCAAATCGATGCAGCGCCGCTCCTCTTCTCGAGAAGGAGTCTATAAGAAGACCTACGAAAAATATCTTTTCTCTCTCGGATGGAAGTGGACTCCTACAATGAAAATCGGCTCAGGGTGTAAGGTCCATCTCACAGAAGGAGAATTGCCTGGAGGGAGAATCATCTGTCGACTCTCAAGACACATTACTGCGGTAATCGATGGAGTAATACACGACAATCACAACCCACAGAGAGAGACTCACGTCGTCGATGGCTGTGGCAACGTAAGTATACAGAAACGATGTGTCTACGGATACTGGTCGAAGGAGCAATGAAGATGAAATTCAAAAAGGGGCAGACCTATAGAGCAGCCATCCAAGGAATGAATATATACAAGATACACATTCTTGCCGTCATCGAAGGAATGGTTGTTTACAGATGGTATGGGCGTCACAAACAATGGTGGCACTATTCAATTGAAACAAAAGAAATGGTAGAGTTTTTTATCAAGAATGCAAAAGGAGAATAGAAATGATAGAAGGGAGATGTAAAAAGAACGTATCTACTGATGGATGGCACCGGCATCAATGTCGCAACAAAGTTGTAAAAGATGGCTATTGTATGATTCACCATCCCGATTCAGAAAATAGGAGAGCAGAGAAGTCTGAAAAACTCGAGGAAGAAAAAAGGCAGAAGCATCCTCTCTTTCTGGCAATGAAAAAAGTTCAAGAACTCTCAATAGAGAATAAAATTCTCAAAGAGAGGATAGAACAACTCGAATCTCAACTCAAATTATCAAAGGAGAATGAAAATGATTGACGGGCAAGAATTTCTCGTCGTGTTTCTTTTCGTGGCACTCTTAATAATCGCAAAGACCTGGTGGGATACGAGGAAGAGATGAAAAAGTATATATTTCATTTGAGTAGATATAGGAAGAGGAGTTTCGAGAACAAGAGAGTCGAAGTACTTGCTGATAGCTTTCTCGAAGCAATCTCCTCGGTCAAAGTCGAATTTCCATATTTCGAAATAAATATGGCCTGGCCTGAATGGAGATAAGGATGAACTACTTCTGCCCCTCCTGCAAGAAAGAGCTAAGAGCAGTTCCAGATTGGCTCAACACAAGAAGAACCGATAGAGAAGAGCTCTCAGAATACGAAGTCTTCTTCGAATACACAGACCCGGACAGAAGAATATGGAGGACGATTTATAAATGTTCTGGCTGTGGAGCAGAAGGAGAAATTTAAAATTTATTTTCATAAAAAATAAAATACCATTTCCAGTCCCGTCATTATTGACTAAAAAAATTTTATAAAAATTAAAAATAATGGTTGACAAAGGTTTTAAAATATCCTACAATATTATTAAATTTAAAAATTAATGTCAACCAAGGAGGATAAAATGAAAGAGTACAAAGTCTATTATCAGAAAGACCCTCACTTCCATCTTCCGGGAACAATCTACTCTTTGGACAAAATCGAAAACACCCACGTCTATCTCGGAACCGTAATAGCAAAAGACATCGAAAAAGTTTTCATCGAAATGCAAGGTGAAGTCTGGTCGCCAAGAGGAGAAGCTCGTCCCTTCATCGAGGCAGCAGGATTATACCATACCTCGATGAGCGTCGGCGATATCGTCGAGACAGAAGACGGATTCTTTTCATGCGGAACCTTTGGATGGGAATTCTTAGGAGAAAGGAGAAGAATATGACAGAGAGATATTGGGAATATCCAAGAGACACAAGAAGATTCGCCTTTCAGCCCGGCGACAAGATTGTCGGCAAAGGGAAATATGCAGGGAAAGAAGGAACCATCGTCGAAATAAGAGTCAGGGTGAAAGAGTCCTGGAAAAAATTCCGTGACACTTACTACACAGTCGAACTCAAAGGCGGGAAGAGAATAGTAATGCAAGGCGGAAACGGATTGAGAAAGGCAGAAAATGCTTAACACTTGCCTCTTCAGATGTAATGAATGCGGCTATCTTGTCAGTCTCTCACAGTGTAGAATCGAAAGCGAGGGCAAGGGGATTGAGAAAGAGAGCTATTACGTTCACAACGGATGCGGCGGAACAATTTCCGTCATAAAAGAAAAGGAGGAAAAGAAATGAAGGGTTCATCTATCAACACACTGTGGCAAGAGGTAGAGAGAGTGGAACAGGCGAAGCAAGATTTCATCATCTCCTCACAGTCTCTCTCGATGGTCGAGCAGGAAGAACTTCCACTCCTGGACATCCCCTCTATCGGAAAGTTCGGTCTCACAGAACACGCTCATCTGCAGATGGCGGAGAGGCTCCAAATTCCGAAGAAGTATTACGACCGGATGAGGACAGAGGCTCCTGACCTTCTGTGCCTCAACGTCAATCAGTGGCTGAAGAAGCCAGAATCCGAGAAGCGCCTGGTTCGCACCTTGGACGGAAGAGTCCGGGCTATTCTATCGGACCGGTATCGTCCATACGATAATTACCCGGTTGCGCTTGGCGTAATGGAAGGTCTGAAGGGCATCGAAGACCTGGAAATCCAATCTGCTAACCTGACAGATACAAATCTTTACATCCAGGTCGTTTCTCCTCGAATCCAGGACATGGTGAAAGTAAACGACATCGTTCAAGCCGGCATCATGGTTTCAAATTCAGAAATCGGACTCGGTGCTGTCCGAGTAGAACCTCTCGTCTGGCGCCTCAAATGTCTTAACGGAATGGTTCTTTCTGAAACTCTCCGGAAAGCCCATATCGGCAGAAAACTTGGAGAAGATGGATATGTCGATACAAAATACTTTCAGCAGGAAACCATTGCCGCTGATATGAAGGCGTTCATGATGACGGTCAGAGATATGGTGAAGGCTGCTGTCTCAGACGTCTCTCTCTTCCAGGCAGGAGTTGAGAAGCTGAAGGTTGCTTCTGGAATCCCAATTTCCGGAAAACTGGAAAGCGTTATCGAAAATGTTACAACTCGCTTCTCTTTCTCGGCGGACGAGAAAGACCAGATGTTCAAGAATCTGATTTCAGATGGAGACTTGACTCGGTGGGGACTCGCAAACGCCATCACAGCAGTCGGCAGAGAAGTCGAAAATGCAGATAGAGCGGCATTCTTGGAAAGGACTGGCGGAAACATAATCGAGCTTTCGGAGAAAGACTGGAGTGTAATCAATAATTAGTTTTGCGAAGCGGGAGGGTCTCAATCGCAAGGCAGACAGGGGCATCTCTAACCCGTTAGCCTCCCGCTTCTTCTTTTCAAAAAGGACGAGAAATGACTCAAGAAGAAATAGCCATAGTTATATTTGTATTTGTAGCAGGTTGGATAGCAGGTAATTTGAATGGAAGGAGGGAAAATGAAAAATCAAAAAGAATCAAATGAAGAGCTCGAAAAAATCCTTGCAGAGCTCAAGGAATGCAACATAATCAAAACACAATCTGACTACGCAGTCCTCTCTTCTGCCCTTTCAAGAGCCTTCGGATATGGATTTCGATTTGGCCTTGAGCAGAAGATAAGCGCCTCTATATGAAAGAAAATTGATAATATTAAAAAAATAACTTGACATTTTAAAAAATTTATCATAAAATTCTTATATATTATAAAAGAAAGGAGGTGATGAGATGAGATATACAGCACTTGAGAGGAGCTCTCCTGATGCCAAAAAGATAGTTGTTAGTACATATCTTAACAAGGAAGTTGCAGAAGAAATGTTTAAGGAAGCTCAGAAACAGAATCGGTCAATGGCAGCGCAGATTTCCTTTGTCTGCAAATGCTGGTTAGAGAAGAAAAGGGAACAAGAGAAAGAAACAGAGATTGATTCCTAACTATCATTTAAGGAGGGACGAGAAATGGTATTACCGGAAGCATATTCGAAGTATAATTATCTTACTGCCTGCAACCTCATGACAGGGAGAGGAGAAATTACATATGAAGAATTTCCTGCTGATGAGATAGAGGCAGCCAATACAATCGTTTTAGAAGATGAGAAAACTCCTGAGAATATCCTCTTCAGAAAGAGCGCACTCGATACTCTTTCTGAAGAGGCTCAGAAGGTTATTGAATTGATTCTTGATGCACCAGAGCAGTTGATGGCGTATGCCTCTACTCTTGATGGTTCATACCATTCTCCTAAATACAAGAAGGGCAAAAAAGTAAGTCTAACAAACGTCGAGTTTTATATCCGAGATAACTGGAAATGGAAATGGGAACAAATCTGGAGCACAACCAAAGAAATAAGACGCGCCGTCAGTCTGCTATAAAACATGATAGCACCGGCGAGATTTAATTGTGCAGGTAGAGAAAATGAAGATTGATATAATCTCACCTGTATTTTGCCATACAAGTGATTACAAGCGTCTACAACCAGCTCTTCAATATCAAAAAGAGTATTGGAGAAAGAAGCAATATTCAAAAGAGCAATGTTTCTATCTTTCAAGTCTTGTTGATTCTAAAGGGATATTTCTAAGAGGCCTTCTTCCTCGAGCAATCGAATATCTCAAGAATGAAAATATTCCTTTTGAGGTTATAGGTGGAGGACCAGAAAAATTTCTCGAATATAGAATTCCATCTGAATTATCCGGTCTCCAGGCAAGAGATTATCAGATAGATGCAGTCGAAAAAATATTCTATCACAAGAGAGGTGTGATAGTGGTTGTTACCGGAGGAGGAAAAACCTTCATTGCAGCTCTTGCTATTAAATCCATTGTTGGCTACAGACCGAAAGTTCTCTTTCTCTGCAATACTATCGGACTCCTTCGACAAACAACAACAAAATTCAAAGAATACGGAATCAACAACATCTGCTCAATAGGTGAAGGGAAAAAAGAGATAACAGCAGATGTTGTCGTCTCAACAATCCAGAGCTTCGCTCGATTAGATGTTGAGTCTCTGAAAGACCACTTCGACATGATAATTGTGGATGAAGCTCATCATGTAAGGATGTTTGATGGCGTTTGGACAAAGGTTCTCTCAGGTCTCAACGCTCTCTACAGAATAGGGCTTACAGCAACTCCTCCTTTAAATGAAGAAGGAGTTCTCTGTCTTGAAGGCCATATTGGTCCTATCATCTCAGAGATGATGCATCCTGAGGCGATTTCAAGAAAAATAATTGTAAATGTATTTCTCAATTTGATAAAAATACCTTATAATAATGATATCGCACAACTAAAGAATTACAAGGATGTTTACAGGCAAGGAATCGTCGAGGATTATCTCTACAATAAAATTGTTGTGGAGGAAGTTAAGAGACTCTCAGACATCGGGCTCACGTCTTTAATCTATGTTTCACAGATTAACCACCTTCTCAAAATACAAGCACTTTTAAATAGATATGAAATCCCCTCTTCTCCTGTTTACGGAAATGTGTCAGGAGAAGAAAGAGAAAAAATTAGAATCAGTCTTCACAGAAAAGAAATAATGGCAGTTGTAGCAACGACTGCCTGGAAAGAAGGAATCGACATCCCCTCTCTCAATAATATTAGTCTTGCCGCTCAAGGAAAAGACGAGATTGCTCTTCTTCAAAATATAGGAAGAGGTGTAAGAAGAGATGAAGGGAAAACTGAATTGATTCTTACTGATTTCTTCAATCCATCCCAGTACTATCTTGTGAAGCATTTTGGCGAAAGACTTTCTCTCTATTTCGAAAGAGGATGGATTGGAAAAGAATTTGAAAAATCTTATCGACAAAATCCCTCTCCTGATAGAAAACTTTGATATCTTTTCTTTCCTCGATACCAATTCCATAGATTACTCTACAAAAGGAAAAAACATAGGACGAGGGTGGATTGGCCTTGACTGTCCTTTCTGTGGAGATTCATCTAATCATTTTGGATGGAATTTAAAGCAAAAGAACTATAGTTGCTGGGTTTGCGGAGAAAAAGGAAACACAATAGTTCTCATCAGAAGACTTCTCAAGTGTGGGTTTTATGATGCGCTCGAAGTTCTTTCATCTCATCAATCAGCTAAATTAATTATTGATGATGATATTCCTCTTGTTCCTCACGGAACAAACATTATTCCTTCTCAGGCAACAAAAGGACTTCTTCCTCGACATCGAGAATATCTAATAGAAAGAAATTTCAATCCAGATGAGATAGAAGAAAAATATCATCTCTATAGCTGTCATACATACGGTTTTTATAAGCATTCAATTATCATTCCGATAATCTATAATCGAGAAATTGTCTCCTTCACATCCCGAGATATAACAGGAATGAGGCCGAGCAGATATATTTCTTGTCCTCTCGATAAATCTATCATCTCAATAAAAGAAACACTCTATGGAATAGATGAGGTGAACGAATCTTGCGTTGTAGTTGAGGGTCCATTTGATAAATGGAGAATAGGAGATGGAGTGGTTGCCTCAATGAGTAAAGTAATCACTCGAAAACAGATTCTTCAGCTGATAGAAAAAAAAGTTAAAAATATTTTTATTCTTTTTGACTCAGAAGCGAAGGTGAGAGCAAATTACACAGCTAATCTACTTTCATTGACTGGACAATTTAAGTCTGTAGAAATTCTTGATATTGATTGCGAAGAACCTGAGTTCTTAAGCAAAGAAGATGTTGATTATATAAGAAAAGAATTTATTTTTTAGAACATTAAAATCTTGTTTATTTATACAAGAAGAACAGCATTAAGTTGATTATTTTAACCGGCCGACCAAGACATATTGAAGCCTTTTTGAAGGTGGGTAGAGATACTTTAGATGCTGCTCTTCTTTATTCACCAAAGTAGATTTGAGTTTTCCTTGGTCGGCAAACTCAATTTCTACCCACCTTCAAAAAGGCTTTTTTATTTTTCAAAATAGGAGGCTCTATGGAATCTGACCATCTCTACTCCTCTCAACAAGAAGAGGACCCAGATGTAGCATTTGCAAGAGAAATAGGAAAATGCTACATCAAGTACTTCAACATCCCCATCGAAATCTACAAAGACAAAAGACTCACAGCAAATGAAAAATTCCTCTATGCACTCATAAATCTCCTCGATAATGAAAGAGGCTGCTTCGCAAGTAACCAGAGATTGGCAGATGATTTAGGCCTCTCAATTGATGTTGTTTCGACAGGAGTTGCAAAGCTTGGGAGATTAGGATATGTGAAAAAAACGAGCTTCGATGGAAGAAATAGAGTGATGAGAGTGATGTGGAAAGGAGGAAAATTGCCTCATCCTCCCGATGAAGAGAGTATGAGGCATACGGAGAAGAGCGGGAACAGTATCGAGAGAAGGGAGGGAACAGTACCCGTAGAAGAGCGGGAACAGTATCGAGAGAAGGGAGGGAACAGTATTCTCTCTTCGGCAGGACATATAAATATAAATGATGAATATAATGTTAATACTATTTCTTCTTCGAAGAATATTACATATTCTTCTCAAAAAGAAATAGAGGAGGTTCCTTCGGAACCCACCGTTCTCCCTACCAAGGTTTCTCTTCTAAAACAAAAGCAGGAAGAAAAAAGAAAAGAAGCTGCTCAGCAATCAAAGCCTGCTCAGATACAAATATCAGATGATGAAAAGAAAATTGTCGAGTACTGGGAAAGTCTTGGATTGCATAAAACTGCTCGCGATACAAAAACTTTCGCCGACTCGATAAGGAGCCTCAGAAAAATCTTGCGAGGAACTCTTTTCAAAGGATGCACCTATACACTCGATGATATGAAAACATCAATTGTGAATTTTTCTCTTTCTGCCTTTGATGAAATGTATGAGCCATCAAATCCTGAGCAAAAGAAGAGAATTAGTAAGATGAGCTTTTCAGACTTTCTCTACAATCCTTTCTCAAAATCAGAAAGAAGTTTTTTTCTCATCTATCTCAATTCACCAAAACAATCAACAAGAGTAGTCGAAGATAAATTTCCGGAGCTAACAAAAACATTCAAGAAAATCTACGAGGAGAAATTGCTCGGAGACATTCATCCTTCGTATTCAGAGTCAGAGGAAAGTTGCTTCCGACTCTCAGCGATACGTACAAATGAATTCTTCTCCAAGCACCGAGGGAAGATGAACTCCATTCTTGTAAGGACACCAAAAGACCTTGCAGGAATGGTTGTAGAATCAGTCCTTGAAGATAAAGGAGATATGAGTATCACTCCTGCCTGGTTATGCTCGAACACAACTTTCAATCGAAGACTTCCGACATATTTGACTGAGCAAAACGTAATCGAGGGATAAAATGTCCGTTAGACGAAGAAAAATCGATACCTATATTGAAGAGCTCATCATTACAGGAATGATTGTCTCAACGGAGTTTATGAAGAGCATTGTCGGAATCATGGCTCCAGAAATTTTTGAGGTTGATTTTGTTAAGAGGGTATCGAGGTGGTGTATCGATTACTTCTCGGAATACAAATCCTCTCCGAAGGAATCAATTCAGCATATCTTCAACATCGAATCGTCGAAAATCTCAGATGAAGAAAAAGAAATAATTAGAAATTTTCTCAATAGCCTCTCAGAAAAATATGAATCTTTTGAAGGGCAAATCAACGACCAATACCTCACAGACAAGGCAATCCAGTACATTAAGAAGAGAAAGTTGAAGCTCACATCTGAAAAAGTCTCCTCATACCTTGAACTCGATATGGTTGATGCAGCGGAGGATGAATTCAGCTCTTACAAAAAGGTAATTGCCGAGACGGCCTCCTGGGTAAATCCATTTGAGAAGGAATATGTCAAGAAAATCTTTTCAGAGTACAACGACGAGAAATATCATCTTTTTAAGCTTCCGGGTGCGTTAGGGGAGGTGACAGGGTGGTTTGAAAGAGAGAATCTCATCGGAATTATTGCTCCAATGAAAAGGTATAAGAGCTGGATTTTAGAGGAGATTGCAATCCAGGGGATTCTTGAGAAGAGAAAAGTTGTTCTTTTCTCTCTCGAAATGAGTGCAAGAAAAATCTCGCAAAGAATTTACAGAAGGCTGACAGGGCTTGCGAAGAAAGAAACTGGGAACTATCTCTATCCGGTATTTGATTGCCTCGAAAATCAAGATGGGTCTTGCTCAAAACAGATAAGAAAAAACAAATCATCTCTCGTGAAATCATTAGATGAGGAGCTTCCGAAGTGGCAGCCAGAACTCGAATATGAAGCCTGCTCTCTTTGTAGAGGGACGAGGGATTTCCGACTCGGATTCTGGTGGATGAATAGAAGGGTTGAGAAAATAAAATACTCAACCACAAAGCCAATAATTGATGCACTTGTCAAGATGTACGGAGACAATTTTCGAATCTTTTCATATCCTGCTTTTTCTGCAAACTTCTCGAGGATGAAAAGAGACCTGGAAAAATTAGAGGTTGTTGAGGGATTTCATGGCGACATTCTCCTTTATGATTACGCAGAAATATTTGGAGACGAATCCGGAGATAATGGAGATGAAAGGTCGAAAATCGATAAAAGATGGAAAATGCTGAAAGGGCAAGGAGACGAGAAACACGCATGCGTTGTCACTGTCAGTCAGACAGGAGAGAAGAAGTCTCTCGATAAGAAAATTCTTCAACAGTCAGACGCTGCGGGAGATGTAAGAAAAAATGCTCATGTTGACAAGATGTATACCATAAATCAGACTCCAGAGGAAAAAAGAAGAGGGGTTTTCAGATTCGGAGTAGTGGCAGACAGAGATGAAGGATTCGATTCTCTCTCAAGTTGCTATGTACTCCAGCAGCTCGATGTTGGGCAGATTGCTCTCGACTCGGAAATTTTAAGATAATCAAAGAAAAAATTCTCAATTTGATAAAAATGCCTTATAATTCTTGTGAAGGAGAAAAATAATGATTTCTATTACGCGGAAATTCGAGTTTCATTCTGCCCACTATCTTCCAAATTACGATGGAAAATGTTCCCGCCAGCATGGTCACACCTATATTCTCGAAGTTGAAGTTGCAGGAAAGATAAAAGCCCAAGGTCCAAAAACAGGAATGATAATGGACTTCGGTGAGTTGAAAATATCGGTCGATAAGGTTGTTATAGAAAAATTAGACCATGAGCTCCTCAACGATGTATGGGAAAATCCAACAGCAGAGGTTATGGTTGAAGATATCGCAATAATGCTTCTTCCTTTCCTTCCTGGTCTTGTAAGAGTGAGATTATACGAAACAACTAACAGCTATGCCGAATGGAGAAAAGATGAAAGTTTTGAGCGTATTTCGAAGCATTAATGGAGAAGTAAATCGAAGCCTCCAGGGCTCGATGGCGACATTTGTCAGGTTTGCAGGATGTCCTTTCAGATGTTCATACTGTGATACAAGGAGGGCGCAAAAGAAAGATTCTGGAAGAATTATGACCGTCGATGAAATCGTCAATTCTATTATTGCTGAAGGATGCGAAAATGTCACTCTTACCGGAGGGGACCCTCTCTATCAATCTCAAGATGATTTAAAGTACCTTCTTAGGGAGCTGACAGAGAAGAGATGCTTTAAAGTTTCAATTGAGACGAATGGATTTTTCTCTGTCGAGCCCTATGAGGAATTCAGATTCGATGTTTCATTCGTAATGGATTATAAGCTGAAAGGCTCAGGGATGGATGGGCATATGAAGGACGAGAATTTCGTTCCTTTATGGAAAAATGATTTTATTAAATTTGTCATTACAAGCATTGCGGATTATTCTCAAGCAAAGGAGGTGATGAGGCGGCTTAGACTTCAAGGATGCGAAGCGAAGTTTGCATTTAGTCCTTGCCATGGAGGGAAATTTGATGCTGCGAAATTGATAGAAGAGATGAAGAATGACAGAATCACAGACTGTATAGTTAATCTTCAAATCCATAAGTATATATGGCCGGAAGCCGGCGAGAAAGAGGTCTAAGATGTCAGTGATTGTAGATGTGAAGATAAATGGTGGAACATATTACTTGGGAGAATCTCCTGAGGAAATTTTCAAAGCACTTATTTCGATTTTTGATTTTACTGGAAAATATCAATTCTCTCCTCTCGAAACATTAAAGGGCAATTTTATTGAAATTTGTGAAATGGCAAAAGAGAATTTCATTGAACTAAAGAAAAGCCCACTTGTCACAAATCCGGAACTCACAAAAGAATATCGAAAATGGCAGATGAAGATGGATAGGTTCATTGCGAGATTTCAATCGATTCAGAGTGTAGAGGAGTTTCATCAAAAGTTTTTCGATATGCTTCTCTCATTTGAAAACCTTTCTCCTCTTCACGGATTTGGTGCTAAAAATAAGTGGGGAGATAAGCTCTATGGAGACCCGGAGAGAAAACTTCTTTCAAAAATGGGAGGAAAAATTGAATGAGAAATTTAGATGAAAAAAGAGCAATTGTTTTATTGTCGGGCGGGCAGGATTCTGCAACCTGTCTCTCTATTGCGATGAAGACATTCATCGAGGTCCATACTGTAAGCTTCTACTACGGACAGAGGCATAAGCTGGAGCTTGAGAAGGCGAAGAAATTGAGCGAAATAGCAGGAGCGAAATCTCACGCAGTTGTCGATATTGCGGGACTCTTCTCTCAGGTGACAGAATCTTCATTGATGGATTCAAATTCGGATATTTCTGAGAAATGCAAATTTGATGATTCTGTCCCTGCATCATTTGTTCCGTTTCGAAATCTTTTCTTCATTTCATCTGCTGCCGCCATTGCGTATAGAAAAGGGATAGCGAATCTCATGACAGGGGTATGTTCCACTGATTTCTCAGGATATTTTGACTGCAGAGACGTCTTTATCAAGGCAGCGAATGTGGCGATTTCTCTTGCTGGAGATTGCAATCTTGATATCCACACTCCTCTCATGTGGCTCACAAAGGCAGAGACTGTCCTTCTTATGGCGAGACTGGAAACATTCGAATGGTATGAGCACACTCTTACCTGCTATGAAGGAAAAGAGCCTCCATGTGGCGTCTGTCCTGCCTGTAAGTTGAGAGCAAAGGGATTCGAGGAGGCTGGACTCATGGACCCGTTAATTCTAAAATTCGAGGAGTAAGATGAGGAAAAAACATTATTATACATGGGACGAATTCAATGATGATTGTGTTGAGCTCTCGAGAGTGATTTCGAATTCTGGGGTTCGAGGAAAAGTTTCTGGAATTTATGGAGTCCCTAATGGCGGAAATCTTCTTGCTGACAGGCTGAGTAGATTGCTCTCACTTGAAAAGGTCCACAGAGCTTTCGCTGATTCTCCGGGAGTTCTTGTTGTTGACGATATAATTGATTCCGGAGAAACAAGAAGGAGATTTCCTTACAATCATTTTGTCTCTATTCACATAAGACCCGAAGTCGAAAATTCCTTTGAAAAAACCCTTTGTCTTCGAGTAGAGGATAGATGGGTGTGTTATCCGTGGGAGAAAGAAGAGGAGAATAAAGGAGAAGATATCGTCAGGAGGATGCTCGAATTCATCGGAGAAAATCTGAATCGTCCAGGGCTGAGAGAAACTCCGGAGAGAGTTGTCAAGATGTGGGAAGAGGTGTTCGAGGGATATGATAAGAATAAATTTCCGAAGATAACGACAATTAACAACGGAGAAGACGGAATACTCTACCACGACATGATAATTGATAGTGGGTATTTTTTCTCACACTGCGAGCATCATGTCGTTCCCTTCTTTGGAAAATTCAGCTTCGGGTACATCCCCGACAAGGTCTTGATTGGGGCAAGTAAGATATCGAGAGTGATTGATTTCTATTCTCACAAACTCCAGATAGCCGAAAGGCTCGTTCATGAAATAGTAGATTGCATGCAAGAAACACTTTCTCCGAAAGGATTGATATTGATAATGAGCGGAAGGCATCTCTGCAAGGAAATGAGAGGAGTGAAAAAATTCGATTCTCCTTTCGAGGTGATAGCTGTAAGGGGATGCTTTTCAACAAATAAAGACGGATGCAAAGATGAATTCATGTCAAGAATTCAAAGGAGATAAGTTATGGGAAGACTTTTCGGGAGAATTGTGATGACCGATTTAGCAGCAAAGACATTTATCTTGATGTCGGTGGTTAGACCTCCTTTTCGATTTCCATCTCATTGGTTCAAGATATCTCTTGCGAGAGTTATGAATCCTGAAATGACAGATGATGAGATAAAAAAAGAGTTTTTTGATAAAGGAAATGCGAAATTCGGCGACACGCTGAGGACGTTTTCAGACCCGAGAATTGGAGCATTCCGGGAAATTTCTAAAGGAAAATATATTTATGAAAATATTGTAACTCGAGGAATGCTTAGAAAATTCAAGGAAATCTACAAAGAGAAAAAGGATATAGGAAGATTTTTAAAATCAAAGGAGAAAATGAATGAAAAAAGACAAGACAAATCATCTCAAAAGTCTCGGCGCAAAGAAAACAATCTACAAGCTCGGCGGGCCGAATACTAAAATTCTCGAGACATTCGAGAATAAGTTTCAGTTGAGGGAATATCGAATTCTCTTCCGGACAAATGAATTTTCTTCTCTTTGCGTTTCCGGAGATACTTTGATGGATATTTCTCGCAACGAAGAAAAATATCCTGATGGAATCCCTATAAAAGATTTGGTGGGGACTGAGGGTATTATTTTCGGATTTGATTTAGAGACAAGAGAACCAGTTGCGAGAAAATATCACTCTGTAAGAAAAACAAGAGAAGATGCTTCTGTCGTGAAAATCAATCTTGAGCACTTGCACTGCAGCGGAAAAGAAGGAGACGACCATATAACTCGAATCCCGAAAGAGATTGTAGTGACTCCAGACCATCCGGTTCTAATATCGACGGGGTGGGGAAAGACTTCTTGGATATTGGCTTCGGAGCTGGAGCCGGGGATGAGGTTAGTAGCTGACCAGAAATCTTTCGATTGTATTCGAGGAAAGGCTCGTCACAGACTCATAATGGAATGCTTTCTCGGGAGATATCTCGAGGATGAGCTGATTCACCACAAAGACCATTGCCATTTTAATAATGAAATTGAAAATCTTGAAATAAAAAATCAGTCTTCTCATTTCAGTCATCACCAATCAATGAAATATGGATATTCTTCGTCTCTTCCTTCGGTAGAAGAGCTCATCGAAATGTACAATTCCGGAGAAAATTTTAATTCATTAGCTAAAAAATTCAAGTGCGATTTTTCAACAATTGAATCGAGAATTGGACATCTGGTTGACAAAAGAACTCAGAAAGAATCTCTTTTGGCCAAGCCTGAGAGCATTATTCATAGAAAATTGATGAAAGAGTGCTCTCAATATTATCAGAGAGGATATACTATTCTTGAGCTCTCTGAGTTCTACGGAGTTGATGGAACGACAATCTCTCAATGGATTATTAAATCAGGAGGAAAAGTTCGAACTTCTCTCGAAACAAAAGATTTTCGAAAAAGAGTTTCCGAGCTACCTTCTCTTAATCATCGAGTTGTTTCCGTTGAGCCTCATGGAAGGCAAGATGTATACAATCTCGAGGTCGAGGACATAGAAAACTTTTTTGGAAATGGAGTAGTGCTTCATAATTGCCCAAAAACCGGCCAACCGGATTTCGCCTCCATCGAGATAGAATATATCCCGAGAAAGAAGTGCATCGAATCAAAATCTCTCAAACTCTATCTCTTTTCCTATAGAGGCCACGGCTCATTCATGGAGACGATAACCAATAAAATCCTCGAAGACCTGGTTGATACTTGTGACCCTCTCTGGATGAAGGTTGTAGGAAGCTTCAATGCTCGTGGGGGAATTACAACTGACGTCGTCGCAGAATATCACTCAAAGGAGTATCGGCCGTGAACGAAGTTACGATGTATTTTGCGGGATGTTGGGATGGGAAGGCATCTCCGGAAGAGTATGAGATAGGAGTGAGAAATAAGCTCTGCTCATTCGTCTATCCGAAACAATTCGAGAGCTGGATGGATGTCTCTGGGGACACACCTGGAAAAGTATTAATTGATTCAGGCGCCTTCTCTGCCTGGAATAAAGGCGACCAGATTGACTTCGAAAAATATATTAGATATTGCCACGGAGCAATATCTGAAGGAGAGAAGAGAAACAAGATAGTGAGAGTTGTCAATCTCGATGTCATTCCTGGAAAGAAAGGCGAGACGATAAATCTCAACTCTTCTGTGAAGAAAGAGGACAAGGCAATAATTGAAAAAGCGGCAGAGGATGGATATAAAAACCTCTGCCGATTTCTCGAGGATGGAATTACTCCGATACATGTCTTTCACCAAGGAGAGCATTTCAAATGGCTCGACAAGATGGTTGAGAAGACAGATTATATTGGAATCTCTCCTGCAAACGACGTTCCTCCTGACCAGAAGAAGCTCTGGATGGATAGAGCATTTTCATATCTTGCGAAAAATAATATCAAGGTGAAGACTCATGGGTTTGCTGTTTTCGGTTCATCTATGATTCTTGAATTTCCTTGGACAAGCTGCGATGCCGCTACATGGAGAATTGCTGCCGGATTCGGATGTGCGTATTTCCCTGTCGGAGGATACAAGAATCCAGATTTCTCAAAGCCTCCTGTCGTTGTGAAGATTTCAGATAAACAGACAACAAAAGAGCAGTTTCAATTTTATGGAATCTTCGAAGAAGAGCTCCAGGAGACAGGGTATACTTTCGAAAAGCTCTCAACAACATGGGAGGAGAGATGTAGGGCAAATATGAAATTCTTCTTGCATCTCGAAAAATGGATAAATGAGAAGAAGAAGACTCTGACATTTAAACCGAAGAGTAGTATTTTTAGTATGTGAAAGGAGAATCATGGAATTTGATGTTAAAGAGCTTGTGAGAACTCTTAAAATGGTGATGCCTGGATTAGGAGGAAAATCTGTTATTGAGCAGGCAAATCACTTCGTTTTTACGCCGAAAAGAATTGTGACATTCAACGACCAGATATGTGTCTCCCACCCATTTCCGTGCGGAGACATAACTCCCTTCTCTGCTCCATCGGACGAGCTCTTCTCGATTCTTTCCGGAATAAAAGAAGAGGAGATAGAAGTCACTATTTCAGAAGGAAAGATGAAAATAGAGACTGAATCGACAACAGCTGAAATTTCGATAAAGGAGGAAGGACATATCTTCTCAAACATCAAATTCTTAGACGATATTGAGATTACAGTTCGAGAGGAGATTCCAGAAGGATTCATCGAAGGAGTAAAGCTCTGCCTCTTTTCTGTCTCGAGGGATATTACCAGGGGATTTCTGAGCTGTGTAAGCATAAATGAGGATTCGGTTCTTTCATCTGACGACTGTAGAATAAGTTGGTACAAGATGAAAGGAAAGATGAGGTCTGTTCTTATTCCTCTCGTCTCTGCATCGAAGCTTATCCAGTATGAAGTGAAGCAATTCATTATCGATTCTTCTTGGATTCACTTTTTTACAGAAGATAATGTTGTTTTCAGCTCAAGAATTCTTTCGGATGAATTTCCTGAGTGTGCGGAGGCTTTCGAAGTCGAAGGAGTCAATCTCTCATTGCCGAAAGAGATGAAGGATGCCATAACATCGACATCTATATTCTCTGAAGGAATGACGGAGCTCGACAGGGTTATTTCGATAGATGTTAAAAAAGGAAAGATTTCTTGCAAGTCTGAGAATCAGACAGGAAAGCTCATAAAGAAAATGAAAATAGATTACGATGGACCTGAGTTTTCATTCTATGCAAATCCCTTCTTCATGTCTCAGGTTCTCGAGCATTTAACTAAAATCACAGTCGGAAAATCAAAAGCTCTCTTTTCTTCTGGCTCATTTCTTCATGTCATGGCGCTTCCAGTAGAGTAGATGAATAACGAAAATTACGTCCATCTTCACGTTCATAATGAATACTCATATCTTGACGGTCTCGGCTCGGCCAAGCAATGGGCAAAGAAGGCAAAAGGGATGGGATTCAAATCTCTTGCCTTAACGAATCACGGAAATGTAGCAGGAGTGATAAAGTGGCAAGAGGCTTGTCTTGAGGAAGGGATTTCTCCGATAATTGGATGTGAGATGTATATAGTTGAGAATATCAAGAAGAAAGAAAAAAATGAGGAGAGAAAGCACATAACGATTCTTGTCAAGAACGAATCAGGCTGGAAAAATCTCCTCACTATGCTCACGATAGCAAACACTGAAGGATTCTACTATAAGCCGAGAATAGACCCTCAAATTCTTTGTGAGGATTTAGAGGGAATTGTTATTATGACTGCGTGCCATAACGGATTTATCTCTACAGAATGGGGTGCCTCTCTTCTCGGAAAGCTCGGAAGACTTTTACCGAAAGATTGTCTTGCGTTTGAGGTGATGCCTTTAAAGGCAAGATTTCAGGAGAGATATAATTCTCTTGTTTTATCAATGAGAGAATCGTTGAGGGATGTAAGAGATATTCCTGTTGTTCTCACAAATGATTGCCACTATGTCAATTCAGATGATGCGACTGCTCAGGAAACAATGCTCTCTATTCAATCGAATGCGAAATGGACAGACAAAGATAGATGGAAATTCGATACGGATGAATTGTTTCTAAAGAGTGCAAATCAGATGAAAATAGCTTGCTCGAGGACTCTCAATCTTCAGGGAGATGAATTTATAGAGAACTCTCTAAGGATAGCAGAGCAGTGCAATTCATTTAGAATAAAAAGTCTTTCTGTTAATCTTCCTGACCCGAAATCGAAAAATGGAGCTCTCACAGAAGAAGACTTTTTGAGAATAGTCGATGAAGGATATCTCGAAAAAATATGGCAGAAGGTTCCAGATGAAAAGCCTTACATGAAGAGACTCCGAGAGGAAATCGACCTTCTCAAGAAAAAAGGATTCATAAAATATTTTCTAATTGTTTGGGAAATTGTAAATTGGTGTAAAGAAAATAATATCATGATTGGTCCAGGAAGAGGGTCTGTTGGAGGAAGCATTGTTGCATATCTGATGGGGATAACGATGGTAGACCCTCTCAGATACAATCTTCTTTTCTGGAGATTTACAAGTCCTGACAGGAATGACTTGCCAGATATCGATATTGATTTTGAAGATTCAAAAAGGCACCTTGTATTTGAGCACATAAGAGAGCTATATGGAAAATATAATGTCGCATCCGTTAGTACTTTCATGTATCTGAAAGGAAGGTCTGTAATAAGAGATGTCGGACGAGTATTTGACTTGCCTTCAAAGGATGTAGATGAATTTGCAAAATCTCTTGAATATACAAAAGTTGACACGGACATCTTAAAATCATCATTTGATGAGACATCTGAAGGAAGAGATTTTGCAAAAAAATATCCTCTCCAGTCTGATATAGCAATGAGGCTTGAAGGAAACATACGAGGAACGGGCACTCATGCTGCTGCTTGTGTTATTTCAGAGGATGATTTAAGAGAAGGAAAGAGAGGAAATCTTATCTACTGCAAAGGAGGAGAACTTGCTGTCTGCTGGGAAAAAGACGATGCAGAGAAAATGGGATTGATGAAGATGGATATTCTTGGACTCAATGCTCTCTCTGTATTTTCGGAAGCGAACAGGCTCATTGCACTGAATGGAAAGCCTGAGATAATCTTCCACAAAATTCCTCTCGATGACAAGAAAATCCTCAAAAGGTTCGCTCAAGGCGATACTTCTGGTTGCTTTCAATTCAACTCTCATGGAATTACAAAGCTCTGTAAAGACATGAGAGTATCAAGCTTCGAGGACCTCGTTGCGATAAATGCTCTCTATCGACCTGGAACACTGAGGAGTGGAATGGTCGATAAATTTGTTATGAGAAGGAGAGGGAAAGAAAAGTGGGAGCCTATACATTCTATTGTTGAGAAAATAACAAAAGATACCCACGGAATCATCGTCTATCAAGAGCAGCTCATGCTTGCGCTCTACGAGCTCGCAGGGCTTTCATGGACGACAATAGAGAAGATAAGAAAGGTTGTCGGAAAATCGAAAGGATTGGAGGCATTCAATAGATTCAAAGAAGAATTTGTCAAAGGATGCGAAGAAAAAGGGACTTTGTCGAGGAAACAGGCAGAAGATTTTTTCGACGAAATGAATAATTTCGGCGCGTATGGATTTAATCGTAGCCACGCCGTTGAATACACGATGATTGGGTACTGGTGCATGTATTTTAAGCACTACTTTCCAAATGAATTCTATTCTGCTTCTCTCTCATACGGAAGCGAAGGGAAGAAGGAAGAGATAGTGGAGGAAGTATATGCATCGGGATTGAAAATAAAACTTCCGAAAGTAGGAATCAGCCATTCAAAGCTCTGGATTGTGAAAGGGGATGAAATTTACTGTCCATTTATCGAAGTTAAAGGGCTTGGTGAAAAACAGAGTGAAAGAATCTTTCGAGGAGATATAGGAGAAAAAATAAGAACTGTAGAGAGGAAGAAAAAAGAGGAACCGCAAGGTCCGAAGATAAAAGGATTTTTCTCTCAGAAAAAAGAAGAGCCTGTGAAGAAAAAAGAAGTAAAGGTGATGGAGGGTGGAAACTCTCTCAACTCTCTTCTTCAGAAAATGCATTCCTTTGAGCCAGATTATGAACCTTCGTTTGATGAATTGATGGAATTGAGCGGATTATTTTCTTTCTCTCTCTTGAAAGAAGACCTGAGAAAGAAAGAATTGAAGCTTAGAAAGATAAGCTATCGAGACGAATCTGTAAGCAAGTGTAATGATTGTCCTTTAAGAGAATTCGCAAGAGCACCTGTTCTTCCATCTCTCGGAAGATATAATATTGCAATCATCGGAGAATCTCCAGGAAGGGATGAAGACAGAGAAGGAATTGGATTCATTGGAGACTCCGGTGGGCTTCTATGGGAAGAATGCTACAAGCATGGAATAAAAAGAGAATATTGTCATGTGACAAATGTCTATAAATGCTTTCCAGGTTCCTCGAAAGAAAAATATGATTTAACGAAGACGAAAATGTGCTGGAAGCATTTAGATAAAGAGCTTAAAGAGCTGAATCCTGGAGTCGCTCTCGGGATAGGAAATTCATGCGTTCATTTCTTCGAAAATAAGACATCCGGAATATACGATTTGAGCGGAACTGCAAAGTGGAGCTTTAAGTATGGCTGCTGGATTTGCTATTGTATTCATCCTGCCTCTCTTTTATATGGGCAGGAAAAAGATAAGAAAGAGAAATGGAGAGAAGGGATAAAAACATTTGCACAGAAAGTTTCAGTTCTTATGATGAGAAAGGAGGAGGGGCTGATATGAGAAGTACAATCCTATTTATATCGGGGATTATTCTTGTCCTCAAAGGATTTGAGCCTCAGGGATGGGCAATCGTGATTTTCGGAATTTTCGGGATGATTACTGGCTATTTCTACTCTATAATGAAAAAGAAAGGACCACAATGAAAATGCATCCTCTTCATATAAGATATAGGCCGAAATCTTTCGATGAAGTTATCGGAAATGAAGGAGTAGTTGAATCTCTCATTGGTCTTTTTTCGAGAAAGGACGGGGTTCCTCATTCCTTCCTTTTTACAGGTCCTTCAGGGTGCGGAAAGACAACTCTTGCGAGGGTAATTGGAGGAGAGATAGATTGTGACCCAGCGGAATTCTTCGAGATAAATTCAAGTGAGGCAAGAGGAATCGACACAATAAGAGATATTATAAATAAGTGCTCTTTCTCTCCAATGTATGGAAAATCGAAAATATATCTTTTAGACGAGTGTCACAAGCTAACAAGTGATGCTCAAAACGCATTGCTGAAAATCCTCGAAGATACTCCTTCTCATGTATTCTTTATTCTTTGCACAACTGACCCGGATAAGGTGATAAAGACGATAAAGAATCGTTGTCATTGCTTCTCAGTTTCAACTCTTCAGAGAGCGAAAATTCTCAGGCTCTTGAAAGGAGTTCTTCAAAAGGAAAATGCAGAAGTTGACATCTCAGTTCTCCAGAAGATATGTGAGTGTTGTGAAGGAAGCCCAAGGCAAGCTCTTGTCATGCTTGACCAGGTAATGGATATTGGAGACAAGGAAATTGCACTTCAGACGATAATTGATTTAACGATAAATGATGTTGTTATAACAGATGTCTGCAAGGCGGTATTGGAAGGTAAGAGCTGGGAGTATATAGCGAATCTCTTAAAAGGGATAGATGATGACCCGGAGAAAGTAAGATATGCCGTCTTGACATATATGAGTAAGGTCCTTCTAAATGGAGGGGCTGGGAATATGAAAGCTCTGAAGACAATCTCTATCTTTCGTGATACCTGGATGTATTCCGGAAAAGCTGCGATGATAGAGTCTTTCTTCTATGCTTGTCAAAAAGAATAACCAATAAAAAAGGAGGAAAGGAAATGTCAATTATTGCGAAATACAAGACAGAGGCAGGAGAATTACAAGTTCTCGAGACCAAGACGAGATATGGAACTCGTTACTACTGGAGAACGACATCAAGAAATGGAGAGGAGATAGGGAGAAATAGTGAAAATTACGAGAGGCTTCAAGGATGTCTCAGGAGCCTCAGAGCCGAGATAAAGATAATAGGGAATCTTCCCTCGATTGAGGAAATCGCTTGTGACATGGGAATAAAATTATAAATAATTCTCAATTTCAGAAAAAGAATATATAATCATAATATCAAAATATAGACCAGGGAAATCTCATGGAATACAACTATAAAAAAGAGCTGGAGATAGACATCTATAATCTCGACAAGGAGCTTGAGAGGCAGTCAGTTCTTTTCATGAAATATGCAGAGGCAGAAGTTGATGCTTCAGATGAAAGAGATAGAAAGAAAAGAGCGCTTGATGTTTTAAGAGCGGACCTCGACAAGGAAATTCGCTCCAAAGACCCGAAAAAATACGGAATAGAGAAGTTCACAGAAGCTGCAATTGCCGGGTTGATATTGACAGATGAGAGATATAAAGCAGCCGAACTTGAATTTCTTGAAAAGAATAAGCGGACAAAGCTTCTTGGTTCTGCAAAGGAAGCATTTGAACAGAGAAAGCGAATGATAGAGAAGCTTGTCGACTTATATATCTCAGGGGTATATTCTGTCCCGAGACAGAGAAAAAGCGAGGATGCAAAAGAAGGAACTGCTTCACATAAAGAAAATCTCAAAACAGGTGCAACAGCAGACCGCTTAGAAGAAAGCAGAAGGAGGAAAGAAAATGCCTAAGTTTGACAGAGAAAAAGCACGAAAGGACCTTCAGAGGAGACATCAAGAGTCTCACGAAAGAATGGGAGGAGAGCAGTCATATAAGTATTTCAAGACCGACGTCGATATCCCCTTCTTCAAGGCAACAATAACCAAAAACAAGCCTCACATCATCGACATCATCCCTTATCTCGCAGGAAAAAATCCGCCCCAGGTGAGTCAGAAGAATGTCATTCGTCCAAACGACCCGATGTATGTCTCGGAAGTCTTCGTCCATCAAAATATCGGGCCGTCAGGGGACAAGTGGTTTCTCTGCCTGGCAAAGAATTTCGGATTGCCTTGTCCCGTCTGCGAAGATATCGCAGAGATGGAGCGGGAAGGAAAAGAGTACGATGATTATGCGGATATCGCTCCGAAGAGCAGATGCGCATACAATGTCGTTTGCTACGACGATGCGACAGAGGAGAAGAAAGGGATTCAAATCTGGGAAGTCTCTCGAAAATATTCGGAAGACATTCTTCAGAAAATCTCTCGCTCCGGGAGAACAGGCGGAGTGGTCTTCTATGCCGATACAGATGTCGGACAGTCGATTGAATTCGATGTTGCAGATGACAAATATCGGACGATTTCTGGTCACCGCCTGGTTCCGAGAGATTACAAAATATCGGACGAGATAATTGACAAAGCATTCTGTCTTGATGAAATCCTTCACGTTCCGACATATGAGGAAATTGCCGAATGCCACTTCGGAAAGAAAAAGGCAGATGCTCCGGCACCTGAAAAAGAAGATGACGTTCCGATGAGTCCTACTCGGACAGAATCTCCGAAAGCCCCGGAGCCTGAGAAGGAAAAAGAGTCAGAAAATAAGTGCCCGGACGGCGGAACTTTCGGAGTCGACATCGATAAGAGGAATGCCTGTGGAGGCGGGACTTGCAAAAAATATCTCCTTTGTGAGGAAGAGATGGTAAAGCTCGAAGAAAAACGACTCCGGGACAGAATGGCCGCTCGAGAAGCTCGGAACCAGGAGAAGTAAATGGAAGAGAGTACCGCAAGTATTGCTCGACAGGTAGAAGAGGAGTCGAAGAAAAAAGTTAAGACTTCGACTCCTCTCTCGCTCACAACAGGCTCCGTCATGTTAAATCTTGCTCTTTCTGACAGGAGCGATGCAGGAGTAGATTCTGGGACATTTGTCAATATAGTAGGAGACCATAGTGCCGGAAAAACATTCCTTCTCTGGCACATGTTCGCAGAGGCTGCCTACAACAAGGCATTCGATAAATACGATATCTACTACGATGAGCCTGAGGTTTCTCTTAAAATAAACATTCCTCTTCTTTTCGGAGAAAAAGTTGAGAAAAGAGTAAAGAGGAGCATTTGTTCGTATACCGTTCAAGATTTTCACGACAACGTCATGACTCTTGCTCAAAAAGGAAAGCCCTTTATTCTCGGACTCGATAGTTGGGATGGATTGACAAGCGATGAGGAGATAAAGAAGGAGGCGAAGAAGGGCGGATATATGACCGAGGGAGCCACTGTCAGCGGCCGTATATTTAGAAAGGCGATGAGCAAGATTTCTGAAACAAATTCATATCTGATTGTTATCTCACAGACAAGAGATAATATTGGAGTGATGTTTGGACCCTCAAAGACTCGCTCCGGCGGGAATGCGATGCACTTCTGGAATTCACACGAATTGTGGATGGCAGTTGCTTCTCACATGAAGCGAACATACAGGAGCAAAGAGATTGACGTCGGAATCAATGCTCGTGTCGCAGTAAAGAAAAATAAATTGACCGGAAAGTTGAGAGAGGCTGAATTTCCAATCTACTTCGATTTCGGGATAGACGATATTACTTCGATGATTAACTGGATGGTTTCGTGGAAATTCTGGACCGTTGAGACGATAGAAGAGACTGGAGATGATGGAAAGCCGAAAAAAGTCAAAGGAGCTATCGATACGAAAGGCGATTTCATATCTGCGAAAATCGGAGATTTGATTTCTCATATAGAATCGCAAAAGCTCGTTCCGAAGCTCACAGAGATTGTTTCTTCTCGATGGAGAGAGATAGAAGATGCTATCTCTACCGGAAGAAAAAATAAGTACCAGGAGTAGGGATTTGAAATAAAAATGAGCTTTGAAAGAGACGTCACATTTACAGGGAAGATAGTTAGGAAGACGGCACTCGCTATTCTTTTCTCTCCGGAAGATAGAGAGGAAGAAATCTGGCTTCCTAATTCTCAAATTCAAATAGATGGAATAGACGGGAATATTTTCGAAATAACAATTCCTGTCTGGCTTGCATTAGAAAAAGATTTGATTTAATTTTTTTTTAAACTCTTCTTTTTCTCATGTATAGTTATGTTTAGAGGAAGATGATAATAATAGTTGATAGCCACTCAATCGGTCATATGCTTAAGCACAAGCTCTTCGGATTAACGTATGGGGAGAAGCAGACAGGGATTGTGTTTGGTTTTTTTCGGAATATTCTTTCTCTTTCAACTAAATACTACGGGGCCAAGTTTGTCTTTGTTTGGGATTCTCAGCATAGTATCAGAAAGAAAATGTATTCTAAATATAAGGCGAGATATAAGAAAGAGCAGACGGCAGAAGAAATACTAATCGATAGTGCCACATTCAGACAATTTTTGAAGCTTAGAACTTTATATCTTCCTCTCTGCGGATTTAGAAATATTTTTTATTCTCACGGATACGAGGCAGATGACATAATAGCATCAATTATTAAAAGAGAAAAAAACGAGGCGTTTCTTATCGTCTCAAAAGACAATGATTTGCTTCAGCTTCTTTCTTCTACAGTCAAGATGTATTTTGTAGATAAGAAAGAAGAATATGGAGAGAAAGAATTTGTTAGAGATAGAGGAATAGTGCCGGAGCAATGGATAGACGTAAAATCTATTGCAGGGTGCACTTCCGATACAGTTCCTGGAATAAAAGGAGTAGGAGAAGAGACAGCGATAAAATATCTCAGAGGAGAGCTTCCTTCTCATTATAAATCTTATTCGTCCATCGTTGACGGAAAGGATGTGATAGAGAGAAATAGAGCGCTTGTAAGTCTTCCTCTTGAAGGATGTCCTGAGTTTAGAATACAAGAGGACAATCTTTCATTTGCAGGGTTTGAGGAAATTTCGAGGTCTCTTGGATTCAATTCGTTTCTAAATGACAGGAAGTGGAAGAGGTTCTTTTCTAAAAGCTTGTGAGCGGAGGAAGATTGATAAGAGGTGGATAAAGAAGCGATTTCGAGAACAACAGTACTGATATGTAGATATAAATCTGCTAAAACAGATTTACAAAAAAGTCAAATACGAAACATATTGTTCGATGAATTAGCGCCATACCTGGAAAGATGGGTTGGAGCAGCTCTAAAGAAAAAAGGGCAATTTCTTGAATCGACAGAATTTGTTTCATTCATGTGGGATTGCTTTCTTTTTTGCCTTGATAGATTCAATGAGGAGAAGAAAATCCCAATTCCTCAGCACTTCTATCGATATATTGTTTATTGTGTCCTGACAAAGATTGTGAGCGAAAACCATACTCCTGATTTCGAGGAGTATGTCGACGAGAAAGAATATACGGATGAAGGAGGAGAGGATGTTAGACTCTTCTTTTCTGAGATTTCCGAGTTTCGCTCTCGACTATCTGAAAACTACAAAATAATATTTGATGATGCTCTTCTAAGCATGAATCCTGAAAGAAAGAATAGAATGAAGAGACAAGAAGAGAGCTTTACATCTTACTATAAATACTGTGAGGCGAAAAATATTTATAAGCAGGTCATCGAATATTTCTTGAGTAGATAAAAATATTTCTCAATTTCTAAATAAGAATATATAATGAAAATGTAGATAAATAAATTGACCGATATTTTTATATGATGAGGAAGGAGGAAGATATGAAGTAGTCCATAGAAGCTGGGGCGGAGAATTCTCGTCCCTAATCCCCCACTGTCTCCGTCCCGGCTTCTCTTCATGTCAATCTCATGTTAGGAAAGATATCTTCGACTAATTTTCAAAGCCATCTCAACACAGAAATAAATCTCTCTCCTGGAGTGAATGTTATAAAGGGGCAATCAAATTCCGGAAAGAGTTCTATTGTAAGATTCCTCAGATGGGCAATTCTTAATCGACCTTCAGGATTCGGGTTCAAGAGCAATTTTTCAAATCCTTCTGATGTAACTTCCGTTGATATTTCTTTCCTCGATTCTTCTCATCACGTTGAGAGAGAAAGAGACAACAAGCAAAATAGATATGTTATTTCTCGACAAGGAAAAGATGGATTTTACGACAATGAGGAATTTGAGGCTTTAAGAGGAGATGTCCCCAGAGAGATTTCAGATGTTCTGATGATGGATGAGAGAAATATTAGCTGTCAGCATGACGGGTATTTTCTTCTGAATGATAGTGCAGGAGATGTTGCAAAGAAATTGAATTCCGTTGTCGGACTCGATATTATAGACAGAATGATATCGGACGTCTCTTCTTCTATCTCAAGTCTCTCTCGTGATGTGAAAACATCTGAGCTTGCGATTTCAGCTCTCGAAGAGGACGTCAAAGGATATGGATGGGTCGATAAAATTGCTCCTTTGATGAAAAAAGTTGAAAAAGGAATAGAAGAAATTCTCTCCATTCAAATCAAAAAAGATGAGATGGCAAGAATCATCTCTCTTGCTAAAGAATATAAAGAGAAGATTGCTAAATGTGAAGGGCTTCTCGAGGCAGAAAAAAATGTCCGAAGAATAGAAGATTTGTTATCTCTCATAGATGTCGAGGAGATGACAAGGAAGAAGATGATAGAAATAGTAGGGAATTTAAAATCACAGAAGAAAAATTCAGATTTGTGCACTAAATTCCTTCTTTCTGAAAAGAAGTATAATTTATTGATAAAAAACTCAAACAAAATCATTTCTCTTGAAGAAGAAGTTTCAAAGATAAAAACACTTTATTTTCAAATTATAGATGCAAGAACTAAATCTAAACTCCTCGATGAATTTCTTAAAAAAGAGAAGAAGTACTCTTCATGTCTCGAGCTTGCTTGTAGAGTAGATTTCATTGAGAAGGAAAGAAATCTCCTTTCATCTTTCTGTGAAAAAATTAGTGGGCTAAGAGATGAGAAGGAAGTTCTTGAGAAAAAAGAAAAGATGCTGGAAAGGAAATTCAAGGAATCATTTCCCGATATCTGTCCTCTTTGCGGAACAAATCTTTTGGAGAAGAAGTGATGGCTCCAGTAATATTTAGCTTCCAGATAAGATGCCCGAAATGTGGAAATTTTGGTTCTACTTATTCTTCTTCAGATTTCGCTGTTCTTTTGAGAGGAGAGGAAATTCAAGCATATTTCCCGTGCTGTGGATATTTCAGATTTCAAATAAAAGCGAAGAAAGGGAAGGGATGAAAATACTTATCTGCGGAGACCTCCATCTCAGAGATACTGCTCCTTCAAGTAGAGTGGATGATTTCTCCCTTGCACAGGCACTAAAAGTTAAATTCATTCTTGAAACTTCAAAAAAATATGCAGCTCTGGTCGTTTTTCCTGGAGATGTATTTGATAGCTTTAGAATATCTCATAGACTTCTTGCAAATTATTCTTGTCTTTTTTCGTCATGCTCATATCTTAAATTTTCTGTCTATGGACAACATGACATGAGATATCATTCTCTTGATTTTAGCAATACTCCTCTTAATGTAATGGCAAAATCAAATATGGTGATTGTTCTTGGAAAATCTCCTTTTAGAACTTCTAACGGTGTTGATTTCTATGGAGCTTCTTGGGGAGAGGAGATTCCGAAAATCCGCGATGAGAAAAAATTCAATGTTCTTGTTATTCATAAGATGATTGTCTCTGAAAAAATATGGGAAGGGCAGGAGAATTTTGAATATGCAGGAAAATTCCTTCGCTCACTCAAATATGATTTGATTATAAGTGGAGATAATCATAAGACAATAATCCAGGAAGAGAGAGGAGGAAGATTTCTTTTCAATATGGGCTCTGTAATGAGAATGGGGATTGACCAGATAGATTTTGAGCCAAGCATTGCTATCTTCGATACTGAATCGAGAACATACGAAAAAATTAATCTTCCGATATCTCCTGGAATCGATGTATTCGACATGGGAGTTGTAGACGAAAGAAAGAAAAATAAAGAGCTTGAATCTTTCGTTTCCGGATTAAAAAATCCCGACAAGATTGATTTCGATTTCGTTGCTAATCTAAAGAGGAAGATGGAAGAGGATGATATCCCTCTATCTGTCAAATTGATAATAGGAGAATCTCTCGAAAGGATTTCAAAATGAGCACATCTGATATCATCAAAGATTTAGAATCTCTCAAAGAGAAGCTCGAAAAGACAAAATCTGAAAAGGAAAGAGCAGAAGGTTCATATCAAACTCTTATGAGTCAACTAAAAAAAGAGTTTGGATTCTCATCCATCGAGGAAGCAGAAAATGCAATTGCTCAACTCGAAGATGAGAAGTCTAAGAAAGAAAAACTCCTCGAAAAAGAATATTCAGAGCTCAAGGAATCATTCCAGTGGTAGATGTAAAACAATTCGAGATAATGAAAGACTCATTCGTCGAGACTATTGCCAGAAAAAAGGCAAAAGTTGAACAGCTCTCTTCTGAAAAAGAGAAGCTACAATCGATAAAAGAGAAGCTGGAAAGTTCTCAAAAGGCAAGAGAGATAGTAGTAGCAGTTGGCCAGCAGACGCAGCAGAAACTTGAATACCACATTACGAACCTTGGGAACATGGCGCTCCTTGCTGTAATCCCCAACTCGCCGGCCTTCTCGGTAAGATTTGAGGTTAGGCGGAACCAGACTGAATGTGATTTATTTCTTGATGATATGAAGCCAACAGATGCCTATGGAGGAGGAGCTCTCGATATCCTCTCTTTTGCTCTGAGAATTGCCTATTGGTCTCTGAAAAAAAATAGGCCAACATTTGTCCTGGATGAGCCGTTTAAGTTTTTGAGTGCAGATTTGCAGAGTAGGGCGTCGGAGATGATAAAGGAAGTTTCCGAGAGTCTTGGACTGCAGATTTTAATGGTATCCCACCAAGAAGATATTAATATAAATGCGGACAGGACATTTCTCGTGAGAAAAGCAGGAAAAATATCAAAAGTAAAGGAGGTCGGTAATGAGTAAAAAGATTGAGTTAGGCTCAAAAGTAGAGGATAAAACAGGGTTTATCGAATCTCAAAAAGAAAAAATTTACTAAATGAAGATGTTGTTTTTCTTGAGAGGATGAAAGAATGCGAGGAGGAAAAGAAATAGGCAACGAGCACGAAAGAGAAGTCTGCTATCTTCTCAGTAAATGGTTTTCTTACAGAAAAGATGACGGACTGTTCTGGCGCTCGGATACAAGTGGCGGAAGAGCTACATCGAAGAGCAAAAAAGGAATAATTGAGCCTGATTTGTTCGGAGATATAACTCATCGAAAGCCGGAAGGAAGGCCTCTTATCAAGCTGATTCTTCTCGAGGCTAAGAAAGGATATACCCATGATACAAATCCTCTTGAGTTTTTCGAAAATACAAAGACGACAAATCTTCTTTATATTCACTGGACTCAAGCAGAGAGAGACAGAGAGATTGCTGGAAGAAAATATTCATGGCTGATATTTGGAAGAAAAAGGAAGAGAATCCTTCTGATGTTCGATTATCAGTTCTTCTGCGATTGTGAACCAGAGAATGGAGAATACGAAGGGCAGAGATTGAGAATTCTCGATGAAAGAAGAGGGTTGAGTCTTGTTATTGTTGATTTCAAGAAATTTCTTGAGTACCTTGACCCTATGACAATTCATTCGCTTGGAGGTTCAAATGATTTTTTTCGTGAAGAGACATGAGAAGAAAATAAGAAGAGAGGAAACTGCTCGAATTCTGTCTGAGCAGTTCGCAGGAGATGTGAAGGTTCATTCAAGGATATGCGCAAATTGCGATTATGTATATTCTGATTACTTCAACGGGCTCGAATGCCCAAGGTGCACGAGCAATTCGACAATGAAAGTAATTGAATTGAAAGAATCTGATTCTCTTCTCTCAACAAGAAAATCGTCGTGGCCTTTCAATCCGGAGAGCAATTTGATTGTCAAGAAGATTTTATCGAGGGAGCTTCCAAAAAAATACTTTCAGCCCCTTCTTCTCGATATTTCAAGAAAGGAGGTTCTTGTACAATGAAAAAGATACTTCTCTTCGTTATTCTCGCGTTATCATGTGGAGGCTGCGGTCTGCTGGCAGCTAATCCGAGAGGGTATATGTACCCCTACCCTCAGCCTTACCCTTGCGTCTACCCCTGTGAGCAGTCGAATGATGGGTATTATATTTACCGCACGGAAAGAGTTAACCAGAAACAAGAAAAGATAGAACAGCAATGAGGAGAATGTTATATTGGGAGGTTATCATCCACCGCCAACGAATTTGCTGGGGATAAGAAGGACAATAGGCGAAACAATAAGCCTGGCTGATGTCTGAGGGGACTCCATTGCCCTCCCAATATTTATTATGAGAAAATCTATCTTTGATTGCGAAGTCTGTCGAGACACTCATATCGTCCTCTATGTGTACGATATAGTGAGAAACAAGATTGTCTCAAGATATGAACCTTGTAGGGCATGTCAGAAGAAAGGAGGTGAGAACTCAACCATAACCAAATCCACAAAGGAGGACACTGACTATGAGAAAGATATTCATAGCCTGTGCCATTCTGATGTCGCTAATGGCTGGCTACATTAATTCAGAAGGTGCAGAAATAAAGTTCAAAGCAAGAATTAGTTTTTGTAATTGGAATGATAAAAGTCAATGCCCGAATAAATTAACAGCATCGGGGAAAAGGCCGAGAGATGGTTACTGCGCAGCTTCTAAAGATATTATCGAAAAGTTCAATCTTCAGTACGGCCAGCCCCTCTATATTCGTGGCTATGGACGAGTTGAGCTCCAATGCAAGACTGGCAATTTTGTTACCAAGAATGGGAAAAAGTACCCTATTAAAAACACTCTTGATATATACAAGGCTAAAAATGTCATGCGCTGTTGGACAACCGAAGTTACCATAGCAGAATGGGAATAAAATTATGTATATAGAAATTCCATGGATTTCATTTCCGGATAGGACAACAAGAGAGAGTCTTGATAGAATTGAGCTATCTCTTACAGTTCTGCTGAATCTGTATGAAAGTTTGCAGATTCAAGTAGATGAAATCAAAAGAAAGGAGGAAAAACTTATGGCTTCAGTAGAAGAACTTCAGACAACTCTGGATGGAATCGCGGCGGATGCAGCTATCATAGTGCAGACAGAAGCAGAGCAGCTTGCCACGATTGCCGCGCTGAAAGAGCAGATTGCTTCCGGGACTCCTGTCTCTCAGGAGCAGCTCGATGCAATGGCTGTGAAGGCGCAGGGAATCAAAGAAAAACTCGACGCGATTGCGGCACCAGCTCCGCCGGCATAACGAAACATTGCTCAAATGTATAGTGGAAATCCACGGGCAGAGATGCCCGTGGATTGTTTAAGAGAATCAATGAAAGATTCAATTGTAGAGACAATCAATGCTTCTTGTGGAATAATGGATGTGACATTCTCTGAAAGAGATGGAACTCTGATAATACAGACAAGCAATGGTCATATGAAAATTATCCCTGTAAATACAAACGAAGTATGGATTGAAATTGTGAAATAGGAGAAAATAATGTGCCCGCACGATAATGTAATGTGGATTGCAATATCTCAAGGAGAATACAATCTTATCTGCTCCGATTGCGGATTTGTTTTTGATATCAGGTCAAATAATCTCCCTTCAGAGGGGATTGGGATTCCATTCAAGAATATTTTTTATAGAGATTCAGAAAAGAAAGAGGAGTCTCAGCTTATCGAAGTTAGAGATATATTTCTTCGCTCAGAAAAAGGATTCATCAGAATGAGCGAGATTGAATCTTTTTCTACTTTCTACGATTTAAAGGAAGTAAGATGGTTATTATCGGCTAAAATGAAAGGAGGAGAGCTCCACAAATTTCGTCCTGAATTCACAGATACAAATTATACAGCCGAAAGAGCTCTTGAAAGACTGAAGGAATTTTTAGAGAAAAATGGATGTCAGATAGTTGAATCAATCTAACATTTATGGCCCACGGAAAATAAAACATTAACCACTAATTGTTTATGTTCATGGTCAATGACTCTTATTTTGTACAACCGTGGGCCATAAATTTGTTTTTTTCTCAATTTCGGAAAAGTAATATATAATATTTACATACACAACAAAGGAGAATATAATGATAAAGCTTTTCGTCAAGTATAAAGGGCATATAAAGTGAATTGCATGCGAAGAAGCAGTTCAGCTTCTTCCATTTATTAAAGAAGAAGATAGGCGTATATACCCTGTCGATTCATCAGATTTAGATGAAGCAAGAGAAGTCCTTACTGAAATGGCTTGGTATCAGTTAGTAGATAAAGGAAAAGATGGTGTAGTTCCTATTCTTGTAATAGATAAAAATGACAATAATTTTACGGCTGAAAAATACTTCGGACAAGATGTTATTGATAAATTGAAAAATCTATGATTTTAAAACAAAAATTTATAAAGTCTCCTGCTGATGAAGAACAAAAAAAGATAGAAGTTCAAACAGCTATAGAAGAAGGAAAAACTATTAAAGAAATATCTTCTATATATGGGGTTAATCAAAATACAATTTCATACTTTATAAGAAAACATAATTTAATACCTCCAAGGGTATCAAGAATGTCATTAAGACGTGCCTTAGATATAGAAAAAAATGAAAGAAAATTACATTCTATACCTTCAATAAAAGAATATGATAATGAACCAACAGAACTTTTAACAAAACAAGTTCTATTAGATTTTACTAAAGACCGTGAATTATATGATTTAATTGTTACTGTGGCTGAAAAGCAACGTCGTTCCATAGAGGAGCAAATAAAACATATTATTGAATTTTATATATTGAAAATGGAGGATAATAGATAATGTTTTGGCATGGTTTAATTATAGGGCTATTTATTGGTTCTTGTTTTGGTATGGTTGGTTTAGCTATATGTATTTCTTGGTCTAAACAAGATGAAAATGAGTAATCCAGAAAAGGAGAAAAATGAATCAAGAAGAAATAGCTTTAGTGATATTTGTTTTTATCGCCGGATGAAATATCCAGACTGCAAAAAGAGGTTGTTTATATGCAAATAGTATCAGACATAGGCAGATGCAGGAAACTCAAAGAAAGCGGGTTTCCACAAAAGAATACCATAGCCTATTATGTTGGAGAGATTCTTCAATATGAACCCGGATGGTATCATAAAGATTTTTTTACCGCAGCCCCTACAGTCGAGGAAATGGTGGAGTGGCTTGCGGAAAATTCAAAATATGAGGGGTTTAGTTTCGAGATTAACGAAGAAGGATTCTTGTTTGAGATTTATGATACTGATTATAAAGGGTTTCAAGCAGACACACTATCAAATGCCATGGCTGACATGGTGCTGTGGGTGCTGGAGAAGGAGAAAGTATGAAAGTACAAGAATTAAAAGATAAACTGAAAGAAGGTACTCCAGAAACAGAGGTTGAAGTAATGTTTTGGGATGGGAGAAATGCAAACGTATATAATGTTTGTGGAGTTTCATGTAAAGTAGAGAACGGCAAGATTGTTATTTTCTGTGATAAGGTTTTACGATAGGGATGGTGGGAGAAGGAGTTAAAATGACCGAACTTAAACCAGAATTTAAGAAGTGGCTCACCGAAGAAATACTGGGTGAGTGCTTGCATAAGTTTAAGTTGCCTAATAAGCTTGGGGGAAACTACTGTATAAAGTGCAGTAAGTTTATTCCATACATTATTAACCGTTCCTTCACCACATGGCAAGACTATGGGGATGTGGTGAATGCATTACAGATTTCATCATTACAGATTTCATCAAAGTATAATTTTGAGGAAATACTGTCGTGGATGATGAATAAACAACTTCATTATTTAAGTGAAATGTTAATGGTAAGTTCTTTCTTTCTTGCGTTGCAAGAGTGGTGGGAACAGGAGGGGAAATAAGTGTGGAACTTTTATAAACTAATATTAGTTATGATATTGGGGACAATAGCTTTGATTCCTATTGTTTGCTTGATTTTAATAGCGTTATCTTTTTTATGAAGGAGGAGAAAATGATAACACAAAAAGAAAAAGAATTAATGGAAAAGTACACACAGGTTTGCCATGTAGGAAACAATAAATATATCGGTGTTTTTTATAGTGACCATGAAAATTTTAATATTGTTCTGTGCAAAGAAACGGATAAAAAAACAGCACAATCATTCTGTGAGAAATTCTCTGTTTCGTTGTACCGTGTTTTAAAAAGTGAGGGGAAATGACCGAACTTAAACCAGAATTTAAGAAGTGGCTCACCAAAGAAATACTGGGTGAATGCTGGCACACAGTTACAGGAATATGTTGGAAATGTAAAAAATATATCGGTTTACCTTATAGTCGTTCTTTCACAACATGGCAAGACTATGGGGATGTGGTTACTGCCCTTCAATTATCATCTAAGTATAATTTTGAGGAGATACTGTCTTGGATGATGAATAACTATTTTCGTTATTTAAGTGAAACGCCCAATGTGAATAACTTTTTTAGCGCACTTCAAGAGTGGTTGGAGAAGGAGGGAAAATGACTGAACTATCTAAAAAGGTCAAAGATAAAATGCTCAGGTCAAGATTATCGACATGGGTAATAACGGGGAATGACCTGTGCTATATGGAAGATAAGCCTGTCCCTGAATGGGCGAAGAGCCTTAAAACTCGTATTATGGAAGCACTTATTATTTATGGGGACAAGATAAGGAAGGAGTGGAAATGAGCGAAATTAAACCAGAATTTAAGAAGTGGCTCACCGAAAAAGTGCTTGGTGAGTGTTGTCATGAGATAGAATGGGATGGAGAACCGGGATATATATGTGTAAAATGCAGAAAACATTCTATGAATGGAGTACTAACAAACCGCACCTTCGATAACTGGAAGGACTATGGGGATGTGATTGAAGGATTTAAAATGGCAGAAAAAAATAAAGTCTTGTTTAAAAAGTTTTTAATGTGGCAACGTGATTTTCATGAAATGTCTATGTTAGATGTATTTACTGACAAAGACCTATTTTTCACCACGCTTCAAGAATGGTGGGAGAAGGAGTGGAAATGAGCGAAATTAAACCAGAATTTAAGAAGTGGCTCACCGAAAAAGTGCTTGGTGAGTGTTGTCATGAAAAGAAAAAAGGGGGAAGATATTACTGTTCATGTAACTATGGAACAAACGAACTGCAAGACCTAACCAGACATATAGAAACTTGTAACCGCACCTTCGATAACTGGAAGGACTATGGGGATGTGGTGACTGCTATGAAAGAGAAAACACATCTTCCTTGGGAAACTTTCTTTATCTGGTTATTAGATAATAAAAATTTAGTAGATACCAAATTAGAAGCTATGAATTTTATAACAGACAAAGACCTATTCTTCACCACGCTTCAAGAATGGTGGGAGAAGGAGTGGAAATGAAGATGTATTTTTCTTTGATATTAGGATGGATTGTGGCCATAATAATACTAACCTCTACGGGAAATAGATGGACATCGGGGGGAGTTGTATTTCAGTTGCTACTATTACTTATCTACTTAATAATAGCAGCATACCAAGAGCCGCCAAGCATGAGGTTGAGAAGAAGGAAAAAAGAAAAATATGTTTAAAGAGAGTAGAAAATGACTGGCCAAGAAAAGCAAGTAGAAGATAAACTTGTCTCTCTTTACGAGAGCCTTTCAGGAGAATACAAAAAGGTAGCAGAAGCACTTAAAAAATCTTTATCAGGAGAGATTTCAAAAGAAGAATCACTGGAAGAATTTGATAGAAGAGCAGAAAATATAAAAGAGATAAATGTCAAGATTGATGAAATATTAAAAGTATTCAGGAGGACAGAAGATGAATCAGGTAGAGCTTAATGAATTTTTAGAACAGCATCAGAACATAGAGTGGGGAGAAGAAGAGACAGGTCAAGCACTATTATTCAGAAACGAAAATCTTCCCTGGTATCAAGAAGATAAAAATCGAGCAACAAGAGTGACTATCGAAAAACTCTCACAACTCACTCATTCTGAGCTATACGATGCAATCAATAAAGGATTAGATGTAGACCACATAACAAGGGTGACAGGATACTTCTCGAAAATAAAAGGATGGAACAATGGAAAGCTCGGAGAGCTGAAAGACAGGAAAAGAGAAAGAGAATTATAAAAATATTTCTCAATTTCGGAAAATGAATATATAATAATCTTGAAGATGAAAAAGCCGGAACAAATCTGCAAAGGAGATAATCGATTCTACAAGAAGTTTCTAAAAAGAATTCGAAACAGGCAAATTAGAAAAGGAAAAATTCGTCCGCGCCAATACAGAGGATATTCGCTATGATGGGAGATTCGTACGAAAAGATGAAATCCGACAGAGAGCTTTTGAATAGGCAGTTGAAGAATTATCTAAGAGGAAGACCTATCTGCTGCTCAAAATGCAATCTGAGACTGGGAGTCAGCTACAAAGACGGAAAAGGAATAGAGAGAGGCTTGACTTCAGTTAAGAGGAAAGATAAATACTACTGCCAGTACTGTGCTCCTCGGCCTGAGAGATAATATGAACGCAGAAAAAGTATTGGACGAATCAAAACTTGTAATTGAATTTCTCCTCAAGGAGAGAAAAATGAAACCGGATGAGGCGGCCTCTGTTCTTACTGTTTCAGCATTTGCGATAAATGAAATGATAAACCAAGAAACCCGAAAAGAAATGACAAAACAGATGCTCTTGAATATTTTCAATTCCGGAGGAAGATAATTACATAGAGGAATATGGAAACTTGGATAATAGCTTCTGGTTTTTCTATTATGTTAATATTACTTTTTATAGGTATATTTTCTCATATCTATGAATGGTGGATAGAAAAAAGAAAAGAAGAATATCATAAAGAAGGGATGTGGCAAGGATATAGAGATTTTAAAGATAAATATTGATATAAAGAGAAAGGAGAAAGATGAGCCTATATAACATCATCAATGGAGCAAGTCCTGCCTGCTTTTTTATTCTCCCGATGCTGGGGAAGCATCCAGATGAATATCCGAGATTTAGAGATTGCTTCATAGGGGAGAATAAAAGAAAAAAGACAATAGATGTCTATACTCGAGTCGGAGGAGGAAATCGAAATTGCGGATACGGAGAAGAAGAGCTATATAAGCATCCAAATTTCATATCGACATTCGATGACGATTCCGATTCAACATACGCCACTTATAGATTTTCTGTCCCTGAAAAATGGAAGAAGGATTTCTCAAAAATAATAAACGGAAGACTGAAGGAAATCTCAATCGAATACAAGAGCGAGATATATAGAGTCTTTCCTAAACTGAAAGATAAATTGGACATATTCAACAAATAGAAAGGAGAAATCGATGGCTGAATTACATGAACTGCTTGCAGTAGAAGGAAGTAAACAAGGGATTGCTCAGAAGATAATTGATGAGGCAATAGTTACATTCACTAAGAAAATGGAGCACTTCACAGGTCATCGCAAAACACTTAATATGTTTGCCGATGAAGATAAAAATCAGGAAGATGCCTGCACAGAAATAAAAGAGATGGTCACAACCGTTCCTGATAAATTGGCTTACGCTGTTGATTCAATCAAAGACTGGCTGGATGTTACTTTCCAGAAAGAAAAATCAAACCAGAACGCAAAGGCAAACATCGAAATCGACGATGTTTTGTTAGCAGTTGATTGCCCGGCCACTTTCCTTCTCGGGCTTGAAACAAAGAAGCTCTTGGACATTCGACGTATGTTTGAAGTCGTTCCTACTCTCCAGCCTGGAATCAAATGGGAGAAAGACCCGCAGATGGGAGAGAATGTTTACAGGGCTGAAAATGCTGTTAAGACAACAAAAACAAAAAAGACAGCACAGAGCAAGATTCTTGTTCCTGCGACAAAAGAACATCCTGCACAGATAGAAAAGTGGAATGAGGATATCGTTGTCGGCATGTATACTGAAGAGAAGTGGAGCGGTATGATAACTCCGGCTGAGAAGTCTGCTATACTTGGAAGGATAGACAAGCTGCTCCAAGCGTGCAAACAGGCAAGAATGAGAGCAAATAAAACAGAAGCAGTGAAAGATAAGATTGCAGATAGATTATTCAAATATATTATCAAAGGAGAATTGTACTAAAAAATTAAGATTTTCAAATGAGGAATGAGATGAGTAGAATAGTTATCAAACAGCATTATGTTACATTTTTCAGCCCTGGTACTTTTATGGCAGAAACAACTACAAAAAGAATATCTCGATGGAACATAAAAGAAGCCGTGGAAATGTCACACCATATAACAGAAAGATACAATTCTCATCCATACTGTTTTAAATTTAGTACCCGTGGAAGAACAGAAGATGAGATTGATAGCAGGGAATTAAAAACATCTAAACGTTTTTATCTTGGAGGAACAGTTTTATCTCTGAAAGAAATAAAGAATCGTGGTCTTGAAAAAGACAGAATATTAATGTCAAACATGGAAGACAATGGTTGGGATAAAATTGTTGAATCATGTACGCCGTGGAAATGGTGTCAGCCTTTATATAAAGGAGACGTTGTCTTAGACATGGAGAAGTACAGATTATGAAAGGAGAAGTATAAAATTAGGGCAGCTTTGTTGTTGCTGTTGTTGTTAAAAGTTGCGTCTGAACCGCAACGATGTGAAGTTTATCTTTTTGCCCTATATTTTCATCTGAGTCCAACATCTATAGTTGGTGGGTTGGCCGAAGTTAAAATCCCAAATAAGGGTTCAATTCCCTTCTCGTCCTCCAATAAAACATACGGACGAGTGGTCTAATGGGAAGGCGGGGAGAATTTTAAGTAATGAGCTAATTCATTCAACAACATAGACAAAGACGATACATGATGCAATTGAAATATCACTTGAAATGATATTAGATAATCATGAACCGAAAGGGGAGAACACGGATAGGTTCTCCCCTTTTCATTTTCAAAGGATGAAGCAATGAAAGAGAGACAAGAGTTGTGGTGTCACAACTGCAATAAGAACGTATGCAATAGGAGGCACAAGGGAAGCCTGGCTGAACATAACATACAACTACTCGATTTATTTCTATAAGTATATAGATAAAGAGAAAGGGATTTGATTTCTATACGGAAAAACAGGAAAGGAAAGCATTCCGATACTGGAAAACGCAATAAGCAAACTGAAAGACGACAACGAGGAGGACTACTGGAGAGCAACAGAAGGCAACGCAAAGAGAGCATTAATGAATCTACTCTTAATTGCAAGCATAAGACCTGACGGGATATGGGAAGGAGATTAAATGAAAAGAGTATGCGAAATATGCAATAAGATAATAGATGAGAAAGACACAATAATAGTAACACCCAGCCAATATAGAGAATGCAAAGGGATAGGCAAACCAATACAGTATTGCTTTAGAGAAGACAACAGAGTAATATGTGAAAAGTGCTGTATAATAGGGAGAAAAGAATGATAGCAAAAGAAAGATACGACAGATATCAGAGATTGGCAAGACTATACGGAAGCATGAGCATGCTGTTCCTGACACTATCGAAGAATATAATACCTACAGAGAAAGAAATAGAGGTATTTAAAAACAACTACAAAGAAGTAAATAGAATTATAAAAGAAATAAATGACGCAAATATAGAAGCGTTAAATAGATAAATGAATTATAGAAATAAATAAAATGAAAGAAAGAATGAGATAAGAAGAATAAGTAGTATAAGAGAAATACGTAGAGAAGAAGTATGTATATTTTAACCTCTTTTGTTTTGTTTTATATAAGTAGTAAAAAGTAGTTAGGAGGAAATGTATGGATGTGAAAGATGTGAAAGGGAGAGCGAAAGGGAAGGGATTCCCTCCTGCAAGGGTGGTAGAGAGAGCCCTCTGGGAATCTGGTGGGTTCCTCTCAGCTGCTGCCGAACTGTTAGGTTGCGCACAATCCACCCTATCAGAAAGGGTAAAAAAGAACGACAGATTAGCGGCATGTTTGAAGCTTATCGAGGAGTCTTTTCTCGACCTTTCAGAGCATAAATTAGTACGCGCAATCAAAAATAACGAGGCATGGGCAATACAGTTCTATCTGCGCACAAAGGGTAAAGGAAGAGGATATGTAGAAGGCGGAAAGGGAGAACAGCGGGAAGAAACAGCTCCTATCTTCATACATCAGCCAAGTGGAGGAGCGTTGCCAGTAGTAAAGACATACTCCACTCAGAGCAACGATGCTGTTAATGGTAAATAAATTTAATACCCGGTATTAAAAAAGTTTATACCCGGTATTAAAAAAGTTTATACCCGGTATTAAAAAAGTTTATACCCGGTATTAAAAAAGTTTATACCCGGTATTAAAAAAGTTAAGAAACAAAAGGAATTACGACGTCAAAGGAAACGTTATCTTAATAAAGTAGATTAAAGAATGCCTATGCAAGAGCTAACATATAATAGTGGAGGAAAGAAAGGAAGACCACTTGGATGGAGAAAAGATACCCATTCAAAGGAAGCTATTGCTAAGAAGAGAAGACTTGAGAATATATATACGAAGGAAACACTTGCTCAGATAGATAGAGAGAAAGATAGTAGTATAAGAGAAGAAGAGGGGAGAGAGAGTACCCCCCGGGGAGGTGGAGAATTTGCTCAAGGGGTGAGTGAGAGAGGGGTGGGGAGCCCCTCTCAAAATTCTTCTCACTCTGCTTCGACTTCTTCTCACTCTGAAAAAATCTCTCAACTGGATTCTGGTAATGATTCTGAAATTTTCTCTCCTGTTAATACACCACCTCCACAAAATTTTTCATCTTCTTCTATAGGTTATAAAAATGGTGGTTATTTTTTAAACCCTTCTGAAGCCTCTAATCTGATAAAGAAGAATGTTCCTGTAAAGACGATAAAGACAACCTCTGTCTTTGACGCAAATCTTTCATCTGACTCTAAGGTGATATGTGACAGGGGAGGTGCTCGCTCATCAAAATCCTACTCTATTGCGCAGCTCATAGTAGAGCGGTTTCTTGGAATTCCTGGTAGGAGGATTCTCATCGTTCGGAAGACCATGCCTTCGCTCCGTATCACCACATTGCCTCTCATATATGAGACTTTAGATAATTATGGGTATAAGCAGAAGATAACGGAAGAGAAAGTTGCATTTAATATTTTATTTGGAAAAAGTTTGATTCACTTCTCCTCTCTCGATGACCCGGAAAAGATTCACTCATCTGAATGGAATGACATCTGGATGGAGGAGGCAACAGAGTTTACATACGAGGATTTCATTACTCTGAAGTTGCGCACATCTGCTCCTGATAAAGGCATCAGGAATCAATTGTTTCTGTCTTTCAATCCGATAGATGAGTATCACTGGATAAAATCGAATATTTTGGATGCACACGTTCCGGATTGCACAGAAATAGTGTCAAATTACAAGTGCAATCCTTTCTTGTCGGCTGATTATATTCAGACCTTGGAGGCGTTAAAAGACCAGGACAGAAACTTTTACAGGATATTCGCTGAAGGAGAATGGGGTCGCCTGGAGCACGTTATCTACAAGAATTGGTATGAGACGGCGGACTTTTCTATTCCTGTTTCTGGCGACAATACATTCTATGGACTGGATTTTGGGTTCAATTCGCCTACGTCTCTCGTCGAGGTACGCGTGGATGCGCGCCCGGGAGAGGCTTCTGCATGGCGGGTAGAGGCTAATGAGATAATATATGAGGCAGGGCTCACAAATTCTGCCCTCATTGAGAAGATGAAGGTTGTTATCCCAGAAGACAGAAGAAGAAAATTCATCTATCCTGATTGCGCAGAGCCTCAGAGGATAGAGGAATTGCGCTCTGCTGGGTTCCGGGTGGAGCCTGCAGAAAAGGATGTACTGGACGGGATTGATTTCTGTAAACGCTTCAGAATCGGAATTACCTCAAATTCGATAAATGGACTGAAGGAGATAAGAGGCTATTCCTACAGAGTCGACAGGCAAGGGAAAGTCCTGGATGAGCCAGTCAAGTATAACGACCATTTCATCGACGCCTTCCGGTATGCTCTATATACGCACGGAAAGAAGTTTCTTGGAGGAAGGCCTCGAATTCGGTCATTCACAATCAAAGCAGATGGAGAGAAGGAGGAGAAATAATGTCTCACTTCTATCCAACGAAAGAAGAATTCTATAAGTTCCGGATGCTCGAGTATATCGAAGAAGGAGCGTCCTTTTATTCATACTATGGCAAGAGAGAACTTCTCAAGGAGATAGATTGTCTATACAAGACGCTTCTCGTTGACGGGGCTGTTCTCGTTCTATATCAAGGAGAAATGAGAGAGGTGAGGTGGATGAATATATGAAAATATTTGGATACGATATCAGCGTGAGAAAATCTTCCCAGGAGTCCTATAAAGTACCCTTCTCTCGGACTCCTTTCCTTATGTACCCTTTTCAGTCTGAGATGAGACAGATTCCTCCGAATGACCCTTTTGCGCAGATACAGAATTATGCCTCCTGGGTATATGTGTGTGCGAATAAAAATGCACAAGCTGTTGCATCTATCCCTCTGAGGATGTATATCGCAAAGCCGACTGCGAAAACAAAAGTTATTGTTAGGACGAAAGAGGTATCGAAAGAGACATTGAAGTTTCTTTCATCTCAACCCTCAATTGCTCCGAAGATAAAAGGAGCAGATGAGATTGTCGAGGTGGCAGAGCATCCATTTCTCGATTTGATATCGAAAATGAATCCTCTCTCAAATCGATTCGATACGTTTGAGCTAACAGAACTTTTTATGGAGCTCACAGGCAATGGATATTGGTATATGCCGAGAGGCTCTCTCAATATACCGGACCAGATATGGTGTATGCCTTCACAAAATATGCAAGTTGTTCCTGCGAAAGAAGGAGGACTCATTAAAGGATATGTGTATAGGAAGGGAAATATCCTGATTCCTTATGAGCCGGACGAGATTGTCCATTTCAAGTTCCCAAATCCCTCGAATACATATTACGGCCATTCTCCTCTCTCATCCATTGGGCTGACAGTTAAATTGCTTGAGGCGATGGGACGGTTTGAGTTAGTATTGCTCGACAATATGGCTCGCCCGGATGGTGTTTTGCAGACAGACCAGTCCTTGACAGATGAGGAATTCGAAAGACTGAAAAGAGAATGGAAAGAAACATATGGCGGAGTAAATAAGGCTGGCCAAACCGCTATCCTGGAGAAAGGACTCACCTATAACGCTATTACAATGACGCCAAAGGATTTGAATTATCAGGCAGGACGAAAAATAAGTATGCAGGAAATTGCTGCCTGCTACGGAGTTCCTCTCTCAAAGCTCACAACAGATGATGTTAATAAAGCGAATGCAGAAGTTGGTGAGGTTCAGTATAAGCGAGATACAATTTCGCCTCGTATGATAAGATTCCAAGAAAAATTGAATGAGAGAGTGATGCCTCTCTACGACGACAACGTGTTTTGCGCATTCGATAATCCGGTGCCTGAGGATAGGCAAGCGAGAATTATAGAAAGAGAGTCAAATTTAAGAAGCGGGTACTCCTGTGTCAATGAAGAAAGAGCTCTCGATGGGAGACGTCCAGTCGACTGGGGAGAGATTCCTATCATGCCGGTCGGAATGGTTCCTCTGGGGAGCGCTGCTCCTCCAGGCTCAGCGGGCCCGATTCCAGGGATGCCTGAAC